>PVMS01056687.1_pt1 | contig 11697 bp, 10 predicted proteins | sample 1853461 | NCBI WGS metagenome assembly PVMS01 (sample SAMN08582032, study PRJNA380276) | Marine sediment metagenome, whole genome shotgun sequencing project. | isolation source: ocean sediment barecode stripped | collected 2017
ATCGGGCATACGTCGGGGCAAGAGGTATAGCCGAAGAAGACAAGCATGAACTGACCCCTGAAATCCAGGTCCGTTACCGGTTTTCCCGTATGATCCACGAGCGAAAAGGGGCCGCTGGCGTTGTTATCAACCTCTAATTGCGCTGCCTGTAACAGGCCCGTGCCGGACAGCGAACAGAGTAACGCCATCGCCATGACGTTGGCCTTGAGCCGGTGTAATGGAAAATGAATCTTCACCGCTTGTCTTCTTCGGCTATACCTCTTGTCCCGACGTATGCCCGATGGATCTTCAAATCATTGCGCAAGCCCTCGATGAACTGGGCAAAGCCGGCGACAGGCTACAACCCATATTCATCAGCGTAGATCCGGCACGTGATACACCTGAGGTTGTTGCGGAATACGCCAGCCATTTCCATCCGCGGCTGATTGGTCTCACCGGTTCCCGCCAGCAAACTGCCACGGCGGCCCGCAACTACGGCGTAATATCGATGAAGTTTATCGACGAAAACGATCCCGAGAACTACAGCATAAACCACTCAGCACTGATATATCTGCTCGGGCCCGATGGCAAGTTTGTTGCCGCATTTGAACACGGTACCGATCTTGAAACCCTGGCTGCGGGCATTATGCATCACCTGACCAAACCAGTAGAATAGTGTCAGCAAGCAAACTTAACTGTATGGAATACAATTATGACCAATCAAGCATCTGAAGTTGCCACCGAAAATCCACAACCCGGTTACTACCGAAATATCCTGAACGCGCTGGATTCATCGGATCATTCCAATCGCGCTTTAAGCGATGCGGTTTCCCTGGCGACCTTATCGGGGGCCCGCTTAACCGGTACTCACGTCTACGCGGCCAAGCTCCATGACGTACGCTTCCGGCAGATGGAGGGGGGATTGCCGGAACAGTTTCGGCAGGAGCAGGAACTGGAGCGGCAACGCGATGTACACGATGATCTGATCACCCGTGGATTATCCATCATCACCGACTCCTACCTGGACCAGGCGGACCGGTTGTGCCAGCAGCAACAGGTTCCCTTCCTGCGCAGCTCGCTCGAGGGCAAGAATTACCGGGCGCTGGCGGAGGAAGCAAATAGTGGCAAATACGATTTACTGGTGATGGGAGCACTGGGTCTCGGCGCCGTTGCCGGCAGCCGGATTGGTACCGTCTGCGAGCGCGTCGTGCGCCGGGTAGACATCGATACTCTGGTCATCAAGAACCCACAACAGGAGATTGCCGTTGGTCCCGTGGTAGTGGCGATTGACGGCTCCACCCGTGCTTACGGCGGTTTGTTGACTGCATTGGCCCTGGTAAAAAAATGGGGCGTTCCGCTGCAGGTGATTTCAGCCTTCGATCCCTATTTCCACTATGTCGCCTTCAACCGCATCGCCGGCGTGTTGTCCGAGGAAGCAGGTAAGGTTTTCCGCTTCAAGGATCAGGAAAAATTGCATGAAGAGATCATCGACTCCGGTCTGGCCAAGATCTACCAGGGGCATCTTACCGTGGCCGAGTCTATTGCCAAAGAGCACGGTGCGGAAGTGGAGACAGTATTGCTGGACGGAAAACCCTACGATGCCATTGGAAGGTACTTGCAAAAGGTAAAGCCATCTTTGCTGGTGATCGGGAAAACAGGTATCCACGCCGACCCGGAGCTGGATATCGGTGGCAACGCCGAAAACCTGCTGCGCAACGTGGAGTGTGCGGTGCTACTCAGTCAGCAGGAATATCAGCCGGAGGTGGAGGTAATGGCGGAGGCCTCCATGTCCTGGACCACGGAAGCTGAGCAACGCATGGAGAGGGCGCCCTCCTTCGTCCGCAATATGGCGCGCATGGCGATTCTGCGTTATGCCCAGGAACGGGGGCACACTGTAATCACCGAACGAATTGTAGAAGAAGCCACGGCCCAGCTCATGCCGGGCCACGCGGAAGAGGCCATGCAGGAAATCGTTGACGCCTATGACGCCGGCGAGCTGAAATCCCCGTTAAATGACAAACCGATTCGCTGGTCGGATGAAGCCACGGTACTGCTCAGGACAATTGAGGATCTCTCGCTGCGCGGCAACCTGAGCATGCGGGCGGAGAAGAAAGCCAGAGCCGAGAAATCCCCGGCCGTGGAAGCAACCCATATCCAGCACTTTCTGCAAGACACCCCGGCGGTGAAAACCAGTCTGCCGTCCGGACAACAGTCCGATAATCCAGAACTGTATTGGCAGGCCGCCGCCCTGGCACGGCTGATGCGCGTACCTGAAGGATTCATGCGTGAGAAATCGAAGCAGAGAATCGAGAATTATGCACTTGAAAACAGCCTCCCCGAAATCACCCTGGAAACCGCGGAAGCGGGACTGGCAGCCGCACGGCAGGCCATGGAACAAGCCATGGGTGGCGACGGAGATCCGGGTGGTGCAGCCATCAAATCAGCGCAACAGCCGGCCACATCGGGTAGTACGACCCAGAGCAAATGTCCCTTCGCTAATATGATGAACCAGAGTCCAGGCCCAGAAAACGAAAACCAGGCTCTGGAACTTAACTGGCAACAAGAGGCCCGTGATCGACTCCAGGTGGTTCCCCAGGGGTTTTGCCGCGACATGACTATCAAGGCAGCGGAGAGCATCGCCCGCCAGTCCGGGTGCGAGGAGATCGACGTGGATTTCGTCAATCCGGTGATGGCGACTTTCAAGTCGGGTGCCGCCGCGGTCCGCGAAACCATACCCTGGGACTCAGACGCTCGCATCCGTATCAGCCGCGCGCCGGATATGGTACGCGGCATGCTGGTCAGGGAAATTGAAGGCTGGGCGCAGCGCAATGGTGATGATCGGGTAGACGAAACCGCGGTGGAGGCGGTGAAGGAAGAGTGGCGAGCGCGCGGCGTATTCCACCTCGACCCCGATGATCATCGAAGCGGTGGATGAGAAGGGATTACCAGGAAGCGACCGAGGAAAACAAAATGACTAGTGCGAATGATCTGTATCTTTTGGCGGTCAACCTTACACGGCGCTGCAATATGGCCTGCGCCCACTGTTATCTGGATGCGAAAACCCTGAAACAGGGTACGGCCGACGAGCTTAAAACCGACGAGGTGAACGCACTGCTGGATCAGGTTGCCTCGCGCGGGACCGATACCATGGTGGTGCTGACCGGCGGAGAACCCTTGCTGCGGCCCGACCTGGAGGAGATGGTGGCCCATGGAAGCTCTCTGGGATTATCGATGGTGGTCGGAACCAACGGAATATCACTGAGCGAACGCAGGGTAAAGTCCTTACAGGCAGCAGGTGTGATGGGCATGGGAATCAGCCTGGATTCCCTCGATCCCGCTAGTCATGACGCTTTCCGCGGCTACCCTGGGGCCTGGGAAAAAACCCTCGCGGGAATGGAGGCCTGCCGCCGTAACGGCCTGCCCTTCCAGGTACATTTTTCCGTCACCGAGGAAAATGCGGACGAAATCAGAGCCATGATTGATTTCGCCGGGAACGTGGGGGCACACGTTCTGAATGTCTTTTTCCTGATCTGCACCGGCCGTGGAGAGTCGATGTCGGATATCACTCCCGAGCGCTACGAGCGCGTCCTGGAAGAGCTGGTCGATGCCCATTCCAATACCGATCTAATCGTCCGTGCCCGCTGTGCACCCCACTTCAAGCGGGTCGCATACCAGCGCGACCCGGCGTCTCGTTTGACCCGGGCCGAGGGTTACGAGGGCGGAGGTTGTCTCGCCGGCATCCATTATTGCCGCGTCACCCCCGAGGGCGGGATTACCGCTTGCCCCTATATTCCGGACGAGGAAGACAATCTCCGGCAGACTCCTTTCTGGGAAATCTGGGACAACTCACCGACATTCTCCCGCTTGCGCAACCCCGAACTGGATGGCAAGTGCGGCGTATGCGAATTTCGCCTGCTCTGCGGTGGTTGCCGCGCACGCCCCAGGGCGCTCGGTGGCACGCTGATGGACACCGATCCCTGGTGTGTCTTTGAGCCGGGCGGCGCCGAGTTGATACAGCCGCTCGCGGCGCAGAGCGGCGCTGATGTCACCTGGTCGGCGGATGCCGAACAACGTTTAGCCCGAGTCCCCGGGTTTCTGCGCAAGATGGTCCGCAAGCGGGCAGAGGATTTTGTGCGCGAATCCGGCGAGACCGTCGTATCCGTGGAGCACATGGCGACCCTGGCCACTCGCCGTTTCGGCGATGATGGCCCGCCATCGGTGCAGAAATTGCCACAATTCGGCGCACTGGCATGGACCCGGGAAGCCCAAAAATATCTTGTAAGCATCCCTGGTTTCCTCCGTGATGGCATTCAGGAAGTCGCCGAGAGCGTTGCCCGGGAAGAAGGTCGCCTGGAAGTGAACATGAAGCTTATCAAGCGTCTCGAGGGAGAGGCATCGTGGCAGCGCAAGTTTTCCTGGGACACGGAAGCCGAGCAGGAGTTGGTAAAAATGTTGAACAACTATTCGGAGACGATGCGAACCTTCGTGCAGCCCACCATGGAGGCGGCCGCGGAGCGCGAGGCGAAGCGTCGCGGTAAGACCGCCACGGTTTCTGCTGATGACGTGAAAATAGTGTTTACGACGCATACCGCCGCTGTGGAGTGGGAGCCGGACGTGCTACGCCGGGTCGAATCAGCCCCGGAGTTCGTTCGCGCCGGCATCAAAAAGGCGGCCGAATTCAATGCGCGCCGGGAAGGAATTTCAATTATTACCGACGAGGATCTAACCCGTTTCCGAAACCGGGCGATGATGCGGGCGGTGCGCAGGATGAAAGGTTTCGGTATGCGGGAACTGGATTTTAGTGCATTCGAAATCGCCCGCGAGCGCGTGCCACGCCTGAAAGATAATGTTCAGGCGGCCAAACGATTCGCGGCGATACAGGATTACGTGGAGAGTCACCGTGACGCCGATGGCGGCGGCCTGGGGCTAATGGACAGGGATCTCATTGAACAGATGAAAGCGGAACTCAAGCGTGGCAAGAGAAAAACCAGATAAGTTGAAGTTTATGCCGTTGATAGACAGATACTGTGCAACCGGCACGGATAGCTGCCAGCAGGAACGGATGATATGAGCGACCTCGACGTTCTGGTTATCGGCGGTGGTATATCGGGCCTGGCGGTCGCCCGACTGCTGGCGCAACGAGGACTACGCGCCGAGGTCTGGGAAAAAGAGGTCAGGCCCGGCGGCAAGATCGTAACCGACCGTAGAGACGGCTATCTCACTGAAAAGGCCGCGGCTATGATATTGAACTTCCGTCCGGAAGTAAGTCGATTTATGCGTGATTTTGACCTCGCCGAATCCCGCATCATGCGCGACGGGGTGAAAAACCGATATCTGGTAGACCATGGCAGACTGCTACCGGTGCCGTTAAAGATCGGCGCAATGATATTTTCACCATTATGGAGTACCAGGGGCAAGCTGCGCCTGCTGGCGGAACCCTTTATTCCCCGTGGAAAAAGCGAAAATGAAACGGTAGCGGAATTTGTGAATCGACGCCTGGGCAGCGAAGTAATGGAAAAGGCCATGGGGCCGTATATCACCGGCCCCCTTGCATCCGATCCGGATCTGGCGAGTGCCCTTGCAACCTTGCCGCGCCTTACCGCACTTGAAAAGTGCTACGGCAGCCTGACGCTGGGAGTGTTCGTACACAAAGTGCTGCAACGGCGTACGGCGGTTGAAACCGAGGCGTTTTCTTTCCGCGGAGGGATGGCTACGCTAATCGATACCCTGGCACAAAGTGACGGTGTTTATTTTCATGGTCAGCGTTCGGTTACTGAACTGATTCCTCGCGGCAATGCCTGGACTATCCATGCCAGGTCGCCACAGGGGGAACACTCGGTGCGGGCACAACAGGTGGTATTGTGTGTCCCGGCCGATGTTGCGGCTACCTTGCTCAAACCAGTGGATAATGATCTGGCGAAACTCCTGTCAGGGATCGAGTATGCTCCGATTTCGGTGGTACACACCGGGTTCCCGGAGCAGGCGTTTAACCGGCCGCTGAACGGTGCCGGTTTTCTGGTTCCTCGAGGGGAAGGAGGAGTGGTGACGGGCTGCTCGTGGATGAGCAGTATGTACCCTGACCGCGCACCCGAAGGAAAAGTCTTGTTGAGCAGTTATCTTGGTGGCGCCTGTGCACCAGACGCGGCAGCACTGGATGAAGAACAGAGCACGGCGGCAACCATGCAGACCCTGCGATCACTGCTTCGGATCAAGGGTGACCCGGAAATGGTGCGCGTCGATCGACACCGGCAGGGGCTACCACTCTACCACGGTGCTTACCCTGCCCGACTGAAGGCGATAAGCGAACGCCTCCAGTTTTCGCCCGGCCTGCATCTGGAAGCCAACTATCGCGGTGGCATTTCCATCCGTGATCGCATTCTATGCGCTTACCGGGCGGTGGAACGTATTGAATCAGCTTTGATGACGCACACTTTCTCCACGTCAGGGCGAAAAACCCGCGATGCCGTGTCGGCCCCGCTATCGCCGGCTGCCTCGGGAACGGCTGATCTCTGACGATCTCGCGAGTACCAAAGCCTTCAGGGTCGCATTGTTGGTGTAGAGGTCCCGGTGAAAAGCTCCCGCATGCTGGCGGCTTTCTCCACAGCTTCGATTAGCTTTTCTTTTTCTACCGGTTTTACCAGGTATTCGACAACACCCTCCTTGAAAAACTCCACCGCCAGATCAACGTCAGGAAACCCGGTCAGGACGATGATCGGAGTGGACGGGTACTCCTTGCGGAAATACGCGACGGCCTCCACGCCACCGATCTTGGGCATGCGCACGTCACAGATAATGACGTCTACGGTCAGTGCATTGTCGTTGAGTAGCTCTATGGCCCGGCCCCCTTCTTCGGCCTCAAGAATCTCGAAATAGGTCCCTTTCAATTGCAAACGGATGACCTGACGGACGTCCGCCTCGTCGTCTACAACCAGTACATGATGTTGCATGGCAATCGCTCCAATGGCATCGGATTATTGTAACCTCTTTTGCTTATCGCCGCAGGGATGATGCGCCAATCTTTACCTGCCATCCGTAGCTGGAAACTCGATGGTAAAGACCGTTCCCCGCCCGGATTCACTTTCCATATTTATAACACCATTGTATTTGATAAGAATTTGTTGGACAACGTAGAGCCCCAGGCCTTCCCCTTCGTCTGGCCCCTTGGTAGTAAAAAACGGATCGAATATCCGGCCCTTGACTGCCTCAGGAATCCCCTTTCCCGAGTCCCGAATCCGCACGATCACCCGCTTTCCCTGCTGATAGCTGTTTATCTCCACCAGCCCCTTGCCATCGATGGCCTGGATACCATTGCGAATAATGTTAAAAAAGATCTGCTGGATCTCTTCCGACTTGGCCAGAATCATGTGGACCTGCTCGGCCTTCCAGCTAATCTCGATCTCGTCACTCAGTAGCGACTGTTTGACCAGAGTGATGGCTGCATGGATACGTTCATTCACATCCACCTGCTGCAAATCATGCTTCGAGCCGGGCTGCACATAACCCGAAAAATTTTTAACGATTTCCGCTATTTCCTTGGATTGATTAATGATCTGCCGGCTGTATTCATGGCAGCGGTTGATATCCACCTCGTCCCGGATGGCCTCCGCCATACCCAGTATCGTATAGAGGGGATTGTTGATTTCGTGGCCTATACCGCTTGCCATGGTTCCGATCGCCGTCATCTTTTCCGCCTGGATAAGCTGTTCCATGACCTGTTCCTTTTCCTCCTGGGCGCGGTAAAGTTCGCGCGTGCGCTCCGCCACAAGTTCTTCCAGGTCTTCTTCATGACGGTGCAATTGCTCCTCAATCCGCCTGCGCCGGGTAATGTCGATCACGGTCGCCACCACAAGCCTTCCTTCATCTGTGTCGCCGGGTTGCAAGCCGATCTCGACCGGAAAACGCTTCCCGCTCCTGGTGAGTCCGTGTAGGTCCCTGCCCGTTCCCATTTTTCTGGGAGCAGGGTCTTTCCCGAACGTTTTGTGATGCTGCCGGTGGATTTCCCGCACTGTCTTGTGTATCAGGACCTCTATCGCCTGACCCATCAGTTCTTTCTCAGCGTAGCCGAACATCTTAAGAAGCGCCTCGTTGGCAAATACGATTCTCCCCTCGTCGTCCACTACCAGTATCCCGGAAGGTGCCGCATGAACGGCGAGATGTAGTAATCTTTCAGCGGCATCCTGATGGGACTTCGATTCATTCATGATCAATGTGATTTGGTTTTTTAACAGTGCTTGCGGAAAATGATTACTTCACTACTACCCCACCAATCTAGTGTAATATGAATCTGTGAATTGGTCACGGTCTGGTTGCTCATTAGCGCGTCTCGCTAAGGGACTAAGTGTGTAAGTACGGCAATCTGTGAATTTTAATCTTGCTGACCTGATTGCAAAATAACGTTTGGTTTCGTATTCTGTGATTGATCAATTCGCGCAGTCGAAACGGCACTTTGGCCGTTAAGACCCTCCGGGTTTAATTAATGTAAGGAGTAGCAAAGCCATGATTAAAAAGCTTATTTCCGTTATTGGCGCAACCGTTCTAACGCTCGTTGCGTACCCATTGTTCACCGACGCCACGGGAGCGGAAACCAGCGAGAGTGCAAAGCAGACATTTGAGAAAATCATTCGCCGAAGCACGCCCTCGGATGCGGTGACCCGGCTTGTGGTAGAGCGGAACATCCCGATTACTTATGATTATATCGCCACCTTGTTACGGATACCGAATGCATTTGGTGAGGGGGCTGCCTGTGTGGTTTGTCACTCCTCCAACAACCCCGACCAGGCATACCGTGGTTTGAATCTTTCTACCTGCGAGGGAATAATCAGGGGCGCGATGGAAGCCCCGGTACGCGGGCCAACAGTGGCGCCGGGTCATCCCGAAAACAGCCTGATCTTGCGCTTTTTACGCAACAATAGAATGCCAATGGGCATACCGTTCGACTATCCGATAGACGGAAAGCCGATCCTGCAAATTAAAAAATGGATCAATAATGGTGCGAAGAACGATGCTTTTTTTAAAGAGGAAGTTTTATCAGTACTTAGTACCCGTAACACTTTTGGGATTTTCGCCGCCTGCACCGACTGCCACATGGCGAGCTCCGAACCTCCGAGTTTTAATGGACTGAATCTTAAATCCTATGAAGGTGTGATGAGCGGTGCCCACTCCGCAGAGCGGCTAAAAAAGGGATTGCCACCAAATAAGGTAGTCATCCCCGGAAATGCTGAGAGCAGCCCACTCTACCGACGCTTGACGCAAAATCGGATGCCGGCAGGCATCAACCCCAGCGAAACCCGGGATCATCCTAACCTGCGTTTACTGGAGCGTTGGATCATCCAGGGGGCGAGGTGCGATTAAATCGGGTTTAAACAGCGAGCAAATCGAATAGCCTATCAAGCTAACCATGATAACCAGGTCCTGTGACAAGTTCTCGCACTCGAAGGGTGTTAACCCCCGCCTGGCCGGCGTCCCGCATGAGTGTTTCGCTGCCGACGGTTAACAGACTTGTAAAAAACGCTGCTGTGCTGTTTCTGGTAGCGGCGATATTTTTTGCAATGGCGCAATATTTGCTGTCGGGGCTGGAGTCGGACTCCGCCGGGTTTCCCGTTCACCTGTTTAAAGGTCGTGAGTATTCGGGGGACTTCCAGGCGAACTGGAATGTCTACTACGAAATTCGCCTCGACAGCGAACGCAACCTGGGTTTGCAGGAGCAGAACTGTTTGCTGGGAATAGAGACCGTCGTTCCCGAACGGTGCGCAGGCATATCACCCGAACTACTGCTTTCCTGGTGGGTCGAGACGGGCAATACCATTGTTGCCAGCGGCAATTCCAATGATACCAATGAAGGCTACTGGGAATTGAAAATGGGGAAGATTGTTGGCAACTTTCCCGCCGCAAAAGGAAAAACCTACCGCGTGCGGGTACGAGTCGAGAAGTCCTCCTTGACACTGCAACAAACCAACCCACGCATCAACATAAAAATCAAAGCGGAGGACCTGAAATGGACCTACGTTTGGGCGGGTATACTGATTCAGGCGGCTGCCTTTTGTTTTTTGCTTACGCTGATATTGCTCCTGGTCTTCGTTGGTCACGGCATAAAAGACCGGCTAAACTCAAGCGACAGCTAGCCCGCATCGGTGCGAAGGAGCAAATAAATATGTTCCGCTACAAAGCGTTCGTTCTTGATTCGACTCTCGGGCGGGGAAAATGCCCCACGGGCAAACTTGATCCATGTCATGGAAACCTCACTGCCGGATCACGATAATAGGTTACCCTGGCCCGGGTGACTCGCCGCAGGGTATCAAACGTTGGAGGAAAGATTCATGAGCTGTTGCAACCAGGCTGGATTGCTGCCTTACGACCAGGCCATCGACGAACTGCTGGCGGCCGCACAACCCATCACTGAGTCTGAAATGACGCCGGTGGCAAATGCCCTCGGGCGGGTACTCGCTGCGGACGTGATTTCCGCGATCAACGTGCCACCCACCGACAATAGCGCGATGGATGGTTATGCCTTGTGTTTCGCCGACATCGCCAAAGCGGGATCAACCACCGAAGGTCGGGTGATATTGCCGATCAGTCAACGCATACCCGCGGGTGCCGTACCCACGGCATTGATTCCAGGTACGGCAGCGCGCATCTTTACCGGCAGTCAAATTCCCCCGGGCGCGGATAGCGTGATCATGCAGGAACAGTGTCGTGTTTTGAGCGGTACCAATTGCGATGGCAACGAAACAGCGCAGGCAGTTGAGTTATGCGTCAGCCTGAGTCGCGGCGAAAACGTTCGCACAAAGGGTCTCGATATTACCGCGGATTCACTGGTATTAAATCGAGGGCATAAGTTACTGCCCCAGGATCTGGGATTGCTGGCCTCCATAGGTCTGGCTAAAGTAAAGGTTTATAGACGTTTAAAACTCGCCATCCTGTCAACCGGCGATGAAATTGTTGAACCTGGACATCCCTGCCCGCCAGGCCATATTTACAATTCCAACCGTTACACCCTGGCAGGACTAATCGATGCGCTGGGTATGGAGCGAGTGGATATGGGTATAGTGCCTGACGATCCTGAAGCGACCGAAGCAATATTACGACAGGCCGCGGAACTGGCCGACTGTGTCATTACCACCGGCGGCGTATCGGTGGGGGAAGAAGATCACGTCAAGGCCTGTGTCGAGAAAATGGGCGAATTACAATTATGGCGCCTGGCAATCAAACCAGGAAAACCACTGGCCTTTGGCCATGTACTGGGTAAACCGTTTTTTGGCTTACCCGGAAATCCAGCCGCCGTGTTTGTTACCTTCGCCATGGTTGCACGCCCTTACCTGCTACGGTACCAGGGTTGTGTCAATGGCCTCTTGCCCATGGCTCTCACAGTGCAGGCCAACTTTAGCCGCAACAAGCCAGTCAAACGCCAGGAATATTTGCGCGCCAGGCTGGATGTTTCCGAACAGGGTCTAATGAGTGCTAGCTTACATAGCAATCAATCCAGTGGAGCACTTTCAACCGCAAGCTGGAGCAACGGCTTTGCAGTCCAGGCCGTCGATCAATTAATTGCGAAAGGTGATAAGGTAAAGTTTATTCCTTTTACCGAGTTGTTTGCCTAGCCCGGCTAAGCTGATGATTCGATGGTCGCTCAGGCTTGACTTCCAGCCATATAAAATCCATCGTGCAGGCTAACTTAGAGGACTGGATTGCTCCAAACCATTGATTCCCGATAGTGTTCAC
>PVMS01086572.1_pt1 | contig 11697 bp, 11 predicted proteins | sample 1853461 | NCBI WGS metagenome assembly PVMS01 (sample SAMN08582032, study PRJNA380276) | Marine sediment metagenome, whole genome shotgun sequencing project. | isolation source: ocean sediment barecode stripped | collected 2017
ATTTAAATATAAAGATCTTGCAGCGAAAAATGGGATTACAACATTTCCCAACAGTTCAGTTTGAATACCTGTTCCTGATGCACCCAGGCAATTAGTATCAAACAAAGTTTTTAAATCAGTATGAGTTGGATCTTTACTAAAATCTAAATTTGAAAAATAATGAATTAATTCAACGGCAAGTTTCATCCGATTTTGCGGTTGTTGCGCCGGACGTATCCCACGCTTTACCCAATTGATTTTTAATTGTAAACTTATTTTCCATAAATAACTTTCACCTTCTTGTTTGGTTAGATATAGGAATTTTTCGTAGTATATATTATTGGACAATTCCACAAACTGCTGCTCATTACCACCGGCACCAAGAATTCTAAAACTATTTCTTAATAAAAGTTTATTTAATTGTTTCCGATTGTCATGGTAGCCATTATAAATGTTGATTTTTTCAACCCATCTATTGCGACTATTATAAAGAATTGTATTTATTATATGAACACTTTTGTTAATATTATTTAATGAACACTCATTAGAATAATTTATAGCGGGTTTTAATAATATAGTTGGTATTGATGGTGTAATAATTCCATCATTTAATTTTCTTACAACATGTAATATTACAGATTTATAGGCTGAGTTTTTATGACGGTTATGTCTATACCAATCGGATGTGCTGATATGACATTCAATCGGTCCATTCACTACTTTATCATTAATGATCAAAATAGCATCCTTAATATCAGGCCCATCATGCTTGTTACGTTTCCCTATATTGATTACAGTGATATTACCAGAGTTGGCGGTATTAATGGTTGTGCCCGGCAATATGTTAAGCCATTGCTTAACTAAATCATTCTCATAAAGAATTACCGGTTCGGAAACATTACTTCTGCAAGAAATATTAGGTAAGAAGTATTCCATTATATTAAAGAATAAAAATAATTATTTATTCTTTTCCCATTCCGATTTTAACAAGACTACTGCTTTATATACTTTGTCTGTTAGTAAATTTCGATCGTTATAGGTCATTCCATTTGTATCAATCGGTTCACCGATACGCAATTCAATAGAAGCTGACTTTAATTTCCGCGCTCCTTTGATAGCCACATCACTCGTACCACATAGTGCCACGGGAACAACTGCTAATTTAGTTTCAATTGCTAATAGCAAACCACCTTTCTTGAATTTATGGATTTTACCGTCCAGAGAACGGGTCCCCTCAGGAAATAATAAGATTGATCGTTGATTATTTTTAATACTCAGTGCTGCTTTCCGCAAAGATTCAAGTGCTTTAGTATGATTGTGCCGATCAATAAAAATATGCTTCGCAGCTTGCATGCCCCAACCGAAAATAGGAATCCATTTGTATTCAATTTTTGATATTGATATTAAGTGATGCTTAATGCCGGCAAATGCTAAAGGAATATCAAAAGGTGATTCATGATTACCGACAAAAACATAATTTTGCTTTGGATCAAGATGTTCTAGGCCATATATTGAGTATTTTACCCCGGCTGAACCAAGTATTAATTTTGACCAGATATGGGCGATTTTTCCGAATATTTTTCCTTTCCATTCGAAAATCGATAAAATTAATCCTGTTGTACCTAGTAAGATGGTCCAAAAAACTAGATTAAAAACAACCCAAAACGTTCTCATAACTTTATTACCTTTGCTCCAAAATAAGGTTGTAATAGTTCCGGTATTTTGATACTGCCATCAGCTTGTTGATATGTCTCTAATAGTGCAATCATTAAGCGTGGTGTAGCCACACCCGAACCATTTAAAGTATGAACGAAATCTACCTTTTTATCCTCTTCCCTGCGATATCTGATTTTACCACGCCGGGCTTGAAATGATTCAAAATTACTACAGGTTGAGACTTCTAGCCATCTGTCTTCACCGGGTGCCCACACTTCAAGATCATATGATTTTGCCGAAGCAAAACTCAAATCTCCCGTGCAAAGAGATAATACCCGATAATGTAAACCTAAAGATTGCAAGACTGCTTCTGCTTGTAAAGTAAGTCCTTCCAATTCATCATACGAATTTTCCGGTTTTACAAATTTAACAATTTCGACTTTACTAAATTGATGCAGCCTTGTCAACCCACGCGTGTCCTTGCCATATGAGCCGGCTTCACGACGAAAACATGCTGAATGAGCTACATAGTTGATCGGTAATTCTTTTTCGTCAATTATTTCATTTTGATGAATATTAGTAACAGGAACTTCAGCAGTAGGAATTAGATAGAGATTATCCCGACCAATATAATACATATCATCTTGTAATTTTGGAATTTGAGCTGTATTCCGCATTGCTTCCATGCGAGAAACGAATGGTGGGATAATCTCCATATTATTATAATTATTGATATGAAAATCCAACATAAAATTAATAAGAGACCTCTCTAATTTTGCACCATGCCCCATATACAAAGGGAATCCGCTTCCGGCAATTGCAGCACCTTTCTGCAGATCAAATAAATTTAATTTTTCACCAAGCTCCAAATGATTTTTAAACTTAAAATTGGATCAGGTTTTTCTCCCCATTCACGGATTACAATATTATTTTCGGGCATTGATCCAAAAGGAACAGAGTTATGCGGTAGATTTGGAACTTCATATAATAAAGGTTCTAATTGATCATTTATCTCAGATAGATTTGATTCTACTTTTTTTATATTTTTAGAGAGTTCCTGCATCTCCTTGATGGCATCATTGGCATCTTCCCCAAGCGCTTTAGCTTTTCCTATTTTTTCGGAAGCCTTGTTACGCTGTGCTCTCTTTTCATTTAACTCATTCAGTATAAAACGCTGTTCTTTATCTAATTTTAATATCTGATCAATATCAACCTTTTCACGCTTAGCTGCGATTCCACTTTTAACTAACTCAGTATTTTCCCTAATTAAATTTATTGGTAGCATTTTATCTGATAATATTAATAAACAAAATAAAATTAACGTCCTTGACCAGAGAACATAACCCAAATTGTACTAATCATAATTTTTAGATCAAGTCCAAAACTAAGATTTTCAATGTAATAAAAATCAAATTTTAACTTTTGCCGAATATCCTCAAGATTCTGATCGTAGGATTGTTTGATCTGTGCCCATCCAGATATTCCTGGCAATACTGATAGACGCCTATGATAAAGCGGATATTCTTTACTCAATTGATCAACGAAATATGGACGTTCAGGACGCGGTCCAATTATGCTCATATCACCTTTAAGTACATTTAAAAACTGTGGTACTTCATCGAATCTAAACCTTCGTAAAAACCGTCCTACTTTTGTGATACGCGGATCGTCGGTTTCTGCCCACATTGGACCTGTGTTTTCTTCGGCATTGTGCTGCATTGATCGAAATTTAATTGTTTTAAATTTACGAAAGTCTCTTCCAACTCGAACTTGCTTATATAAAATAGGACCTTTGCTTTCTATTTTTATCGCAATTGCGATTATTATAGCAAATGGAATGAACAATATCAAGAAATGGATTGTAAGCAGCAAATCAAATACTTTTTTCAGACCTCTTTGATACCAATTTGTATTTTCAAGATTGATTTCCATCAATGGCATTCCCGCGATTTGCTGAGTACGAACTAATCCACTCATAACATCGTATAAATCCGGTACGATTTTTACTGTTACCGGAAATCCATTAATCTGCCCCATTATAGATAGAATTCTAGTATGATCCGGTTTTTCCAATGCCAGAACAATATCAGAAACTTCATTTTCCTGAATTATTGTACCAATATTTTGTTCTTCTCCTAAAACAGGAATATTACCGGGATCAATTCCCTCAGCCGGGTCATCGGCGGCTTTAATAAAACCTACAATATCATAACCTTGATCTTCATGTCGATATAGATAATTCGCAGCGCTTAAACCACGCCGATTTTTACCTAATATTATTGTTTTTTCCCGTCCGATTCCGTTGCGTAATAAATATTTCTGAAATGATCTTATCAAAAACCTACTCGTTAAGGCTATTGACATAAAAATCAACCAATAACGAGCCATACCGCGTGCATTTATTGGAAAATTCAAGAATCTCAAAGCATCAATAAAAACATACAAGACGACAATTGTGAATGTCACTTTTAGCATAGTTTCGATTTCAAACATCCTCGAAACTATATATTCACCTTTATATAAACCGTTTATTAAAAATAGGCTGTTCCACAGTAATTGAAAGATTATCCATACAATAATTTGTTCATAGAAATGTGGGAATGTTTTAGCTACTACAGCCTGTAAAACTATAGAATAGGCTATGTAGCCCGCTATGGAATCACTAATAAAAATCGTCCATGAGACGATCCATTTAGGAACACGAATACGGTAATGCTTAAATAATTTCTTAATGATCAAATATAAAAGCCTTTTTTAATTCCAAGAAAAATCCATAACGGCATAAAGTGAAAATTACAGGATTTACTATTAGAAAAAAAGCGGCTTTTAATTTGAAAACAAAGTTAATTATTCTTATTATTGTGTTGCAGAAGCACCGTAGCTATGCGCTCCGATGCTTTGCCATCCCACAATGGTGGTATAGTATTTGATCGTTTTGGGCTATTTATAGCACTTTTAACCAAATCCGGAATTTTATAATAATCTTTACCGATTAATTGATTGGTGCCAAGAGATATTGTAATCGGACGTTCCGTATTTTCTCTAACGGTTATACAAGGAATACCTAAATATGTTGTTTCCTCCTGGATACCCCCTGAGTCTGTAATAACAGTCATCGCATTTTTCATAAGTCCAAGAAAATCAAGATAACCTAATGGGTCAATTAACCTAAAATTTATGTTTTCGGTAATAACTAAACTATTATCAGCGATCATTTTTTTTGTACGTGGATGGACAGGAAATATCACCGGAATTGATTTACTTACGTTTTGCAAATTTGTAATTATTGATTGTAATGATTTAGGATCATCAACATTTGACGGTCTATGGAGAGTAACCAATATATATTGTTTTAAATTTCTAAATTCATTTGGTTTATCAGCTTTTGGCAATAGCCTAACAAGCGTATCAATCATTACATTTCCAATAAAATGAATTTTACTCTTAGGTGTTCCCTCTTTAATAAGATTATCATCCCCATCTTTAGACGGTGTAAATAACATATCGGCCAGCCGGTCGGTTATTAACCGATTTATTTCTTCAGGCATTCTGCGGTCAAATGAACGCAGCCCTGCTTCAACATGTGCAAACGGGATTAATAACTTGCTGCAAACTATTGCAGCAGCTACGGTAGAATTAATATCTCCATAAACTAAAACCAAATCAGGTTCTATTTCATTTACCAGCTCTTCAAATTTTACCATGATTGCAGCTGTTTGACGAGCATGTGAATCAGAACCGATATTCAAATTATAGTCGGGTATCGGCATTCGTAATTCTTTAAAGAAAATATCAGACATAAGTCTATCATAATGTTGTCCGGTATGAACTAATATCTGGTTAAAATTAGTCATTCTACTAATGGCGCTCCATACCGGAGCTGCCTTCATAAAGTTGGGGCGTGCGCCAACAACATGTATTAGTTTCATTTTAACTATAATTCCACAATTTTAAATATTACTTTTTCCATCGCTCTTGCCAAAGACTCCCTGTCAAAATGTTTTGAAACATATTTATAACCATCTTCTGCATATTCTTTCATTAGTCCCGGAGAATTTTGTAATTTAATTATTGCAGTCTCTATGCTCTCAATATCATTGGAATTTACAACAATTCCTCCATGAGCTTTAATTACTATATCAGCTGCTTCGCCTCCGGCGATTAAAATTACCGGTAATTTACAAGCCCATGCCTCTAATAATTTTGACGGAACTGCATCTAACAATTTATCACTTACTAAAGGTATTAAAGCAATATCAGATGTAGTTAATAACGATGGAATTGTTTCTTTAAGTTGACTTGATAAAAATGTGATATTATTTAATTCTAAAGAGTTAGCCCGATCTTGCAATTTTCGTTTTTCTACTCCTTCACCAACAATTAAAAAATGTATATCATTTTCTTCTTTTAATCGAATTGCGGTTTCAATGATCATATTAACGCCTTGCGCTATGCCGATCAATCCGGCATATGCTAAAATAAATTTATTTTTCAGTCCTAATTCACTACGCCAATCTTTTTGTTTTGCAGCATTTATTAAATCAAAATCAACTCCATTAGGCACAACGGACATTTTACTAATAGGAATACCAACTTGCTCGATCTTTGTTAACTTACGTTCAGTAACCGGTGTAATATAGGTTGCGTGTCTATATAAATAACCTGCTAATATTTTACTAAGTTTATGAACAATTCCGTCTTCTTTTATCATTTCTGCTTCCACCGCAACGTCCGGCCATATGTCTCTGATGTCAAAAATCCACGGAACCTTATAAATCTTTGACAGGATTAATCCCAAGATACCAATTGTTAAGGGAGGAGAACTGGCAATAATAATATCAAAATTATTTCTTTTTCTAATACCACTCCAAAGAGCAGTAAAAAAAAGAGTGAAATAATTTAATAATCGCACGACAATCGATTGGTAAGAAACAGGCAACACTTTTGATCTAATTATCTGAACACCATCAATAAATTCAATTCTCTTTTTTTTATTTTTATATTCAGGAAAAATCTTGCCCACGGGATAATTGGGATATCCGGTTATAACAGTTACGTCATGTCCGAATTTTACTAACCATTTAGCTAATCCACTTATTCTTGATGCTGCTCCGCCCATTTCCGGCGGATAAAAATGAGATAAAAACAATATTCTAACTTTGTTATGATTTGTCATTTTAGATGGTTTAATCTAACAGTACAAAGTGCACGTTTCCCAGTATGAGATGAATCAAATGCTACAGATTTTCCAATTCTATCCCATCTTGGATGTAAATCACATCTAACATCTCCAGTATACGCAAGTGGTGATTTCAGAATAGCTATGTTATCTCGTTTTTTAGAATTAATATTATAACAAATTAAATATTGGCGGCGTAAACGATTGGGATAAGTATCAGTAATAATATTTTCTTGATCAGATGCAAATTGAGGATGTCCGTCAGATGTAAAAATGTTTTTCCCAATTATCTTGAAATTATTTGTTTTATCCTGTAACAAATAATAATTATCACCAACACTTTTTTTATAACCATACGCTAATAAATGTTTATCATCTTGCCATGCTAAATGTGTTACAACACCGGAAAAATCAAACTTAAAAATATCTGATCCGTCACGGTTACAAGTGAATAGTCTAGTCCCGGTTTGGGTGTTTTTTTCCAACCATCTATGATAGAAAGCAAATCGTTTTCCTGACGGTGAAAATAAACAATGGGTTAAATAATGATAAGATTCTTTAGAATATTTGTCAGAATCGTAGTTTGCTATGTCTGCAATTGAAAATATTAATTGACTATCGTTGGTTTTTAGATTCAACAAGTAAATACCATCATTATTTGGAATATTATCAGATGCTGAATTATCATCAGAATTTGCATAACCATAGGCAGGGGCCGCCTTTCTTAAACGGATAAAACTATGACTTAAGGCATAAATCCCATTATTATTAACAGCAACAATAGGTTTAGGATATTTTTCTAACAATTGTCCTTTAATATCAATTACTTTCGAGATATGTTTTGTATTATCAAAATCATTAAAAATAATATTATTTGTATTACCGACCCATTGTAACATTGATCCTATTTGCCAATTCCAAGTACGTGTTGTTTCTAGTTGAATAAATTCCGTTTGATTTTTTCCTGAAAAATATCCGATTTCTACCTTTTCATTAGCTCTCGGCATTTTTAAATCATTTTTATATTTATGTGCCAATAAGTATTTGTTGTTCTGCGACCAAGGACATTTGTCATGAAACCCAAAGAAATATCCTTCTCTAACTATGACATTATAATCTGTTTGTATTTTTCTTATTGGAATAATTGAAAATAACCTTTGGTATAAACCAACTATCGATTTCTTAATTCTAGGAGAAAATCGGATTTTATTATAGATATATCGTTCTAAGATATTCATTGGAATTGGTCAATAATTAATATATTAATAATTCAGAGCTAATAGATTTGATTTATACCATTCTACTTCATTTCTTAATCCGTTTTCAGGTTTAGTAGTAGGATTATAACCTAGAACTTTTCTAGCTTTATTAATATTAGCATGTGTTTTTAACTGATCTCCAGGTCTCTTTGACTCGATCTTTAGCCTCACTTTTTTACCTATTATTTCTTCAATGATTTTTATCCCTTCACCGGTTGTTATCGCTTCATCAGTACCAATATTAAAAATTTCACCGTTACAAACTTTAACATTGTCCATAGCCAACACGATACCATCAATTATATTATCAATATATGTATAACTTCTAATGTGGTTTTCACTACCCTCACATAGTGGGAATTCCTCATCATTCAGTATGCATTTAATTAATTTATGGTAAAGTTTTTCCGGTCTTTCCCTTGGTCCGTATACCGAGAATAATCTTAGCGAACAGGCAGAAATATTTTCATTACGCGATTCAGCAAGAACAAGTTGCTCGGCAGCAAGTTTTGTAACACCATAAACAGAGATCGGTTTAGGGATCGATGATTCATCGCCAACGGCGTTAGAGCCATAAACCGATGATGTCGAAATATTAACAAATCCTTGTAATAATTTTGAATTTTTGATCGCTTCTAGCAAGCGATGGGTGGCTATTATATTATTCTGATCGTATGATTCAAATGGTACTGAGGAATCAATCCCGGGCTGTGCTGCTAGATGAAAAATAAAATCAATATCATTAGTAATTGTTTCTAAATCATCTTGAGCAAGATCAATATTAACAAATTCTATTCCATTTTTCTGTAATTGATTAATATTTAATTGTTTTAATGATTTAGAGTAATTATTAATCAGACAATCTAAGCCAATTACATTATGATTTAAACCAGCTAATCGTTCTGCTAAATGTGAACCAATAAATCCTGCTGCTCCTGTTACGAGTATATTCATGCGTATTATTTACTTTAATCTTATATTTATATCAAAAAATCATAGAGTTAAACTTTCATAGACCTTATAAATATTGTTTGCATAATTAATTCCAGGCGCAATTTTACCTAAGTTTGGTTGATTAGTAACATTCAGAATAGCATTCTTAAGTTCAAATTTATTATTGAATGAAAATAATTCTGCTCCAACTGGTCTTACAGCTGAATTTGATGCACATACTTTTACTCCCCAATATGCAGCTTCTCTAATTGCTACGCAATCACCGTCCCTATCAGTATTGCGTATATACATATCAGTATTTTTTAGTAGCCAATTAAATTGTTGTGGTGATAAATCGGTGAAAAAGTGAGCATTATCCATATTGTTTATTCTAGTGATAATTCTACTTTTATATTCTTGGTCATGAGTTCCGTAAAATATGAAAAAGCCAAAATATTTTTTGTGATTTTCTAAATAATCTAAGATCAAATCATATCCGTAATAATCTTGTAAATATCCACTCATAACTATTTTGATTTTATTTGATTGTTCAACCAATGCAATATCTTTACTATCAATATCACTTTTTGAGGCCGTTGGATATATAAAAGCTGGAATCACTACAATTTTATTACTATTGATTCTTAGTACACTACTTAGTAATTGTTTTTGTTCAGTATTACTGTAATGATATAATTAAAGTTTTCTAAAACTTTCCTTAAAAATAAATGTTTGAGTTTTGATTGTTTATATAGTTTTTTATTAAATGTACCACTATGAATTGTGATTAGTTTCTTTTGACTGCTAAAAAGCCTAGATAGTAAATAAATTTTTAATAAATTGCGCAAAGCAGAAACATGAATATGAACTATAGTATCTGTTTTTTTTTGTTTGAATAATTTAACTATATTAAAAATCCAAATAATGTCATTATTTTTGATCAGTTTAGATTGATTAAAACCTGTAAATAATATTTGACATTCGGCACCATTATTTACAATAAATTTATACAAACGTTCAATATGAACTGAAATACCACCATATGGAAGAGGATAACCACCGACTAATAAAGCATTTAATCTATTATCTGTATTCAAAATATAATTCTCACAATCGAATCATTTAGTTACCAATTCTAAGAAAAATTTATCATATGCTGGTGTATTTGTGACATCACGATCTATATTCAATTTTTTGTATTTCATTATTCTATCAGCAAAAGATTTTTCATCGCCATAGTTAATTATAAATCCATCTTTACCTTCTTCTAATATTTCATGAAAATATGGAATACAATCCGTAACTACAACAGGAGTCTTTAAGTACAATGCCTCTAATATAACATTAGGTAATCCTTCCCATTTTGAAGATAATACAAATAAATCCGCAAATTTATAGTATGGGAAGGGATTATTAATAAAACCATGAAATATAACATTATCCGCAATGCCTAATTTTTTTGATATACTAATTAATTCTTGTTTATATGTGCCATTGTCATCATCTTCACCCAAAATATGTAATAAAAATTGTCGATTACTTATTACGACATTATAGAAACTTCGTATAAGGAAATCATACCCTTTCTGTTTTTTCAATTTTCCTGAAGCAATTAAATTTATTTTTTTATTATTATACGGATTCTTGGCATTTTTAACATTTTCATCAATATATTTTGCATCAATAGGATTTGTTAAAACTACAATCTTGCTTTTATGAATATTAAAAATCTGATTAATTTCCTTTTTCATTGCTTCTGTTTGTGCTATAATGAATTTTGCTTTAGGATATAGTAATTTTATCAACCATTTATAATAACGTGGAATTTGCTTATTATTAAATTGAGCACTTGGCATATTTGGTTCTCTTATCACAAATTTTGTTCTATTTTTTATAAATATAGATACTAATAACGATAATATATTCATTCTATTTGTTGTAGAGACAACTATTTGCGGATTTATTGATTTAATATTCTCCAGCAATGGAAAAAAACTAAATCGCGTTTGTCTAGATTTCATTGTAATAATTTCAACATTCGGCGGTATCAAATCAACAAATACACCGGAATCATCTATTAGCAGTAATTTTTTGTCAAACTTTTGATCATCAATAGTACGTATGATATTTACAAACACCCGTTCTGCACCACCGCCGTTTAGATTGGGTATAACAAATAATATACTGATTTTATTGCTTTTTGACATAATTTTATTAGAATTATGTTATCAATTCAATTCTTTTAACTTTCTTAAAAATGTATGTAATAAGGAAAATATTAAAGATGACTCCTACTATAGAAAACATACTTATGGAAACAAAATGATTATTATAAAAAAGATATCCCAAATAAATCGCAAGAAATCTAAATATTGCTAAAAATATTTCATACACCATACTAAATTTTTGCATTCCTAATATTTGGAGCGTCATAACCGAAGGAGGATTAATAGTCAAAGCAAAAATATATATTATAATAAGCTGAGCATATATTCCTGATACCAACCATTCTTTTCCAAATACAAAAATAAAGATAGATTGTGCAAATATACCAATAATTACAAAAGGTATAATTGATACCTTTATTAGTCCAAAAGTTGATTTAGATAGTATTCGCTGTATACTTTCTTTTTTATTAAATATTTTTGAAGCACGTTGAAAATATACTTGTCTAACGGAATTACCAAGTAG
>PVMS01025996.1_pt1 | contig 11696 bp, 12 predicted proteins | sample 1853461 | NCBI WGS metagenome assembly PVMS01 (sample SAMN08582032, study PRJNA380276) | Marine sediment metagenome, whole genome shotgun sequencing project. | isolation source: ocean sediment barecode stripped | collected 2017
GTTCTCCTTGTCCTTGTTCTCCTGGTCCTTGTTCTCCTGATCCTTGTTCTCCTGATCCTTGTTCTCCTGATCCTGGTTTTGCTCCTGCTGTTGCTGCTCCTCTAATTTCTGTTTGGCATAGGCCAGATTGTATTTTGTATCGTTATCAGCAGGATTGTTTCTGAGGCTGTTTTTATAGGCCTCAATGCTTGGGGCATACTGGCCTGCCTCCAGGTAGCTGTTTCCAATGTTATGCCACACACTGGCCAGGGTTTCCGGATCTTCGCTCTGCTCCACCAATCCTTCATACTGTTTTACCGTCTCTTCAAACTTCTCTTGCTCATACATGGCAGAGCCCGTGTTAAAATCTGCCTCGAAGGATTCCTGATTCATATCTCCTGCTTTGCGAAATTGCACTTCAGCCTCACTGTAGTTTCCATCTTCGTAGGCTTTGACCCCCTGTCGGATTACTTTTCGATCATTCTGCGCAAATACGGACAATGTAATTAGCATCATTAGAGCTGCTAAACTCAACCTATGTTTTACCTGAGACCTTTTCACCCTATTTTGTTTTAAACAAATTAAGTCCTTGTAAATACTGATTCTTCCTGGACCTTATAAAAAATTCAAATAACAGAAACAGCAAAGCAAAACCGGCAAAATACTGGAATCGTTCAGCAAATTCTGCAAATACCTTCGTTTTAAGCTCGGTCCTTTCCAGCTGGTCCAGTTCATCGATCAGGCTATTGATTCTGTCTCCTGCAATATAGGCCCCGTTTCCGGCGCTGGCCACTTCTTTCAGAAGCTTGTCATTCAGTTTACTGACTACCACCTGTCCATCTTTGTCCCTCCGGGTGGAGTTGCTTCCCGGTCTAAGAGGTACTGGTACCCCATTGGGATCACCCAGACCTACTGTGTAGATTTTAATCCCTTTTTCAGCAGCCTTTGTGGCTTCCCCAACCGCATCATCCTCATGGTTCTCCCCATCGGTGATCACTACGATGGCCTGACTGGGCCTGCTTTCTCCTTCCCTGCGCTCGTCCTGTCCGGAAGAAAAGGATCTTACCGCCAGCTTTATGGCTGAACCGATGGCCGTTCCCTGCTTTGATACCATATCGGGGCCCGCACCTGACAGGAACATCTTTACGCTGGGATAATCATCAGTAATAGGGATCTGGGTATATGAATCTCCGGCAAATACTATGAGACCGATTTTGTCATTGGTCATCCTGTCCACCATCCGGTTAATCATCTGTTTTGAACGCTCCAGTCTGGAGGGCTTTACATCTTCGGCAAGCATGCTGTTGGATACATCGAGGGCAATGATGATCTCCCGTCCTTTCTGTTCCACCTCTTCCAGCTTAGAGCCTATGCGTGGTCCTGAGGCTGCTATAATGAGTAGAGTGGTTCCCAGAAAGAGCAGTGCAAATTTCCAGTGATGCGCAGCAGGTGAGGCTTCCGGCATCAATGTATCGAGAAGCCCCATGTCGCCCAAGCTGGCCAGTGATCGCTTACGATGCTTCCAGTAGAGGATGTATCCTACCCCCATGAATAGCACAGCAATCAGGAACCATAGGATATTTTTATGTGCGAAATGAATCATTGCTATGGAATTATTCTAAACACGGTGTATCTCAGCAGGATCTCGACAAGCAGCAGCAGCATGGCTGCAAGAAGGAAGGGAAAATACTCCTCCTTTTTCTTGCTAAAGTGCTTCACGTCCAACCTGGTTTTTTCCAGTTGGTCTATCTCCTGGTAAATCTCCCTCAACTTATTGTTATTGGTGGCCCTAAAATAGGCCCCATCGGTTTTTTCAGCAATCTGCCTGAGTACCTCTTCGTCAATCTCAACTGGCATATTCCGGGTAACCGTTCTGCCAAACATATCCTGGACCGGGATGGGTGCATTCCCCTGGGAACCCACACCAATGGTATATACCCTGATGCCAAAGGTGGCAGCGATCTCAGCAGCGGTAACCGGTCCCACATCTCCCCTGTTGTTGACTCCGTCGGTAAGCAGTATTATCACTTTGCTTATAGCCTTGCTGTCCTTAATACGGTTTACAGCAGTAGCCAATCCCATGCCAATGGCGGTCCCATCTTCTATGACTCCAAAATCGATATCTTTTAAGAAATTGACCACCACGGCCCTGTCTGTAGTCAAGGGGCACTGGGTAAAGCTTTCTCCTGCAAAAACAACCAGGGCAAAACGGTCATCCTGTCGGGCATTGACAAATTCAATACCTACATTTTTCGAGGCTTCCAATCGGTTGGGCTTAAAATCCATAGCCCTCATACTACCCGATACATCCATGCACATCACCACATCGATTCCTTCGGTAGTCACCTGTTCCCATCTGTTGGATGATTGGGGACGAGCCAGCACAACCACAAGCAGTGCCACTACGGCCAACCTGAGCAAAAAAAGCACATGCCTGAGCCAGATTCTTGATGAGCCCACTCGTTCGTCCAGGTTCTCAAATCCCGACAGCCTCATGGCAGCTGTTCCCCTTCTCCCTCTCCACAGGTACCAAACCACCATCAAGGGCAGAACAATTAGTCCATAAAAGAAAGCCGGGTATGCAAATTCTATGTTATTCATTCCCTGCATCCTCCCCTATTTTTTCAGGCTCCGTCTTAAAGAACAATGGATAAGTCTTTTGAACAAACAGGTAGGCGCTGTTCAGGTTTGACTGGTTATCCACAGGAAGTGGATCCTCCCTGGCGAATTTAACCAGGTCGGCCAGTTCAAGTAGCTCTTTCAGCATCTCATCCAGCAGGCTGTCTTCCCTGTTGGTTTTTCGGAAAGCCAGCATAATTTCATCCGTGGTTTGCTCCATGGCAGGAATTCCATATTGACGTTCGATATAAAGTCTTGTAATTTCAGTTAAGCGGGTATAGTATAATTTCACCAGTCCCTTCTCCCAGATTTTCTCCACTTTCAGTTTGTCCAGATCCCTGAAAGCTATTACATGAGCTGGTTCCAGAGGTTTGAGTGAAACTCCTTCTGGTCCTCCTTTCAAACGGCGATACCGCCTGATCAGGTAAATGATAGTCCCAATAAGCAGCAGTCCGCCTAATACCATGCCCGCCCATGGTGCCACCTCCTTAAAAGTGAGCGGCGTATTAATGGGTGGTTTAATGGGCATAATTTGCTGAGTCGTATCCACCACAGGTTCAAAGACGCTGATCATCAATGGCATACTAAGTGCAGTATCGCTTACACCACCCGTCTTATAGATTACACCCTGAGTGGGCACCATCTGCATGCCGGGTTCAAAGCTTGTGATCATATAGCGATGATTCACTTCCCTTCTACCCTCTGCAGTAGTCGTGTCTGCTGAGAGCGCATAGAGAACTTCCAGGTTCCTGCTTAAAGTATCCGTCAGTTGGGGCAGTGAAAAATCCACATGGTCGGCTGCTTCCACATGCAGTGTATAGACCACCTGGTCGCCAATCATCAATGAATCGGAACTTACGCTGGATTGAACACTGATTAGCTGTGCATTTAACGAGGTAGCCATCAGGTACAGAAAGGATGATATGAAAAGTAATGTTTTGGACCTCATGTTATCTCTTCTTGAATAGCCTCATTAAAGGTTTTACATAATCGGCACCAGTCTGTAAGGATACATGATCCACACCGGCCCGGGTAAATATCTCTTTCATCATCTCCACATGACTTTCCCATTTCATGGTATAACTCTCTCTGACTCTGTGTCTGGAGGTGTCGATCCACCTCTCTTTTCCAGTTTCTGCATCCAGTACCCTGATCAATCCAACAGGCGGAAGAGTCGTTTCCCGCTGGTCAAATATGTGCAATGCAGCCACATCGTGCTTGTTATTGGCCACCTGAAGCGATCGGGCATATCCTTTATCCCGGAAATCAGAAATCAGGAAGGCCGTGCAGCGCTTTTTGATGGCATTGGTCAGAAACCTCAGGCTCTCAGAGATATCTGTTCCATTGCTCAAAGGCTTAAAATCCAGCAATTCGCGAATGATACGAAGGATATGTTTCCGGCCCTTCTGAGGAGGTATAAACTTCTCTATGCGGTCGCTGAACATGATGACCCCGATTTTATCATTATTTTCGATGGCAGAAAATGAAAGAACAGCGGCAATCTCGGTAATCAGGCTGCGTTTAAGCTGCTCATGGGTGCCAAAGTCGCCCGAAGCACTTACATCGATGAGCAACATCACAGTTAACTCTCTCTCCTCTTCAAAAACTTTTACAAAAGGATGGTTAAATCGGGCGGTTACATTCCAATCGATGGACCTGATGTCATCTCCATACTGATACTCCCTTACCTCAGAAAAGGTCATCCCCCTGCCTTTAAAGGCACTGTGGTACTCTCCTGCAAAAATCTGCCGGGTAAGACCACGTGTCTTAATTTCGATTTTTCGAACCTTTTTTAAGAGATCTTTTGCTTCCACTTACTTCTTTCTTTCTTCCACTTCTTTTTTCAATGTCTCTCTCACCGTAAAATACCACTCCTGCCTGGTGAGGCTAACTTGCAGGGTTTTGTCCCCCTGATGGTATTCCCATTTGGAATCACCCACCTTTTCGTGGGATGTACTGAGCTCCTCCACAACCTCATCAAAATCGGAGTAGTCACACACCAGTTTTGAGGTTTTACAGATGTCCTCATCGGTGAAATAGAGGATCCAGGTTTGGGTTTTGGCCCCATTTACAAACTTCAGGTAGTTGAAATGCTGCTTTACCACCGAATTGTCACGCCTGAACTCTTTATGTTCCATTTCCACCAGTGCTTTTACCCTATCCTTACGCATACCAATTAAGGATTGGCCGTTCGCTACTATGCCTGTGGCGAAAAAGATAATTAACAATATGGGTTTAAGGCACTTCAACATTATTCAATATCTCAGAAATAATATTTTCGGTGGTGATGTTTTCAGCCTCAGCTTCGTAGGTTAAACCAATTCTGTGGCGTAGCACATCGTAACAGATGGCTCTTACATCCTCTGGAACCACATATCCCCTGCGTTTAATAAAAGCGTAGGCTTTTGCTGCCCGCGCCAGGTTGATGCTTGCCCTGGGTGATCCACCATAATGAATAAGAGGCACAAATTGTGCCAGGCCAGCCAGCTCGGGATTCCTTGTGGCAAATACTATATCGAGAATATAGTTCTCGATCTTTTCATCCAGATAGACTTCCTTGACAATCTCCCTTGCGGCTAAGATATCTGAGGGCTTGAGGACTTTACTGGCACTTGGGAATTCACTGGAAAGATTCTCTCTTACAATGAGTCGCTCCTCATCCCTGCTGGGATAAGTGACAACAACCTTCATCATAAAACGGTCTACCTGTGCTTCTGGCAATGGATAAGTACCCTCCTGTTCAATGGGGTTCTGCGTGGCCAGCACAAGGAAGGGCCGTTCCAGCTTATAGGTCTCATCCCCAATGGTAACCTGCTTTTCCTGCATGGCCTCAAGCAAAGCACTCTGCACTTTGGCAGGTGATCTGTTGATCTCATCGGCCAGTATAAGGTTGGCAAATATGGGCCCCTTCTTCACAATGAACTCTTCCTTCTTCTGGCTGTAAATCATGGTCCCAAGCAGGTCGGCTGGAAGCAGGTCGGGTGTGAACTGTATTCTGCTGAAATTGGCATCGATGGTTTGGGACAGGGTAGTAATAGCCAGCGTTTTGGCCAGTCCTGGCACCCCCTCCAAAAGAATGTGTCCGTCTGAAAGCAGACCGATCAGAAGTCGTTCAACAAGGCTTTTCTGTCCTATGATCACCTTCTGTATCTCCAGGGTGATGAGATCCACAAACTCACTCTCCTTCTTAATCCTCTCGTTGAGCTCTTTGATGTTAACGTCCTGACTCATATATGGATTCTTTTTGGTTAATAATTATCTCTTTATACATAAAACTGCTATCGGAGGACAAAAATAGCTGTGAAAAAGAGCATTCGGAATAGACAGGGGGTTAAAAAATGTTAAGAAAAAGGTATTTTTAGGCAATTATGGAGCTTTTATGAGCAGGTATTTCATGCATATGGCTTTCGATGGTTCGGACTATTGTGGTTGGCAGATCCAACCCAGAGAGAAAACCGTACAGCAGGTGATGGAAAAAGCACTCTCCCTGCTCTTAAGGGAAGAGGTGTCAGTAACCGGGGCAGGACGCACCGATACCGGAGTGCATGCCTCCTACTTTATAGCCCATTTTGACTTGAATAAAGGAGATCCAAGCTCAGACCAGTTTCTTTTTAAATTAAACCGATACCTGCCTCCCGATATTGTGGCCTATAGGATCTGGCAGGTACAACCGGAGATGCACGCTCGATTTTCGGCCATTTCTCGCACCTATCATTACCACATTTCAACACTTAAACCACTCTATACCCGTAATTATTCACTGCATATGCATGGGCGGTTGGATATTGAAGAGATCGATCGTTGCTGTGAAGTTATCAGGTCGACCATCGATTTCACAAGCTTCAGCAAATTGCATACGGATGTAAAAACCAACAATTGCCAGATAATGGAGGTACAGTGGAGAGAGGAAGAGAGCGGTTATTTGTTTGAAATCAAAGCTGATCGATTTCTGAGAAACATGGTGCGATCTCTTACTGGTACCCTGCTGAATGTGGGTCAGGGTAAATTGGATAAAGATGGGTTTAAGAGAATTGTGGAGGCAAAAGACCGGGGTAAAGCGGGCCAATCGGCCCCCGCACATGGATTATTTCTGGTCCAGGTGGAATATAAAGACATCTAATCTGATACCAGGCGGGCCCTGATAATCTCCTGATCATCCCTTTCCCTTTTGGCGATAAAAGTTGAGCTGCTGCCCATGGCAGATGCCTCCGGCAAAACACCCCTTATGGAGATTGTGTCTCCCAGCAATGCTTCATGCATGAAATTGATCTCCAGCTCCCTGATCTCCTTATTGAAGGAGCCATCGGCCATAAGGGTATCAATACACCACTCCATATACTTCACATTGTTCACATGTCCTACAATATCGAGATCTGAGAATTGTACCTTCCTGCGGGCCAGCTCTTCCATCTGTTCGGGTGCAGGAATTTTATCAAGCTTTTCCTCAAAAACAGAATCGGTTTCCATGTTTTGACTCAATACTCCTTCTGCCGGTCTTATGGGTCTTCTGGTTTGGCTATCCAGGATCAGCCAGGCAGAGCTGGCCTCACCCAACACCTTGCCATCCATGTTTCTAAGCCTGAAATCTCTCAATCCAAAAAGTCGTTCCATCCCCCTGTGCCAGGTCTCCACACTTACCCGATCGTCCCAAACAGGATAGCGGTTAATGCGGATTCTCATCCTGGAAAGAACCCACATGGTTTTTCTTTCATTCATATCCTCATAGCCAAAGCCAAGCTGATTTGCATGATGATAGGCCATCTCCTGGAAATAGTTTGCCATGGTAGTCAACCTGGCTTGCCCCTTTGGATTAAGGTCATAAGAGGAGACTGTAAACTCTCTGGAAAACGAATTTTTCATATTATCTGTTCCATCTGTCCCAGGAACCTTCAGCCTGGTAAACCAACATGTCATAACCATTCACTATAGCAGCTCCCTGCTCTTTTCCCAAAGCCAGGAACCTGGTTTCAGACGGATTATACACCAGGTCAAATAGGAGATGATCCGAAGTAATAGCTGCGTACGGGATATCGGGAAAAGTATCCGTTTGTGGATGCATTCCCAGAGGGGTCGTGTTGATTATCAAGGGAGTATCCTTGATAATATCTGCAGTTAGATCACCATAGGTGCTTAGCCCCTCTCCCTGATTCCTGCTTACCACCCTGAATTTTATTCCAAGCTCCTCCAGAACAAATAGAACAGCTTTTGATGAGCCCCCTGATCCCAGAACAAGTGCTGACTTGTGATGATTCTTTAAATGTTCCTTAAGTGAACGTTCGAATCCTATCACATCGGTATTATGACCAATAAGCGCCACCCGACCATCTCGTCTGCAAACCCGAATGGTATTTACAGCACGTATTTGCCGCGCTGTTTTACTTAACACATCCAGATAGGGTATCACCTTCTCCTTATAAGGCACAGTTACATTTAAACCTTCCAGTTCGCCCTCATCTTCAATGAGTGATGTAAACCGGGCAATATCCTCAATGGGAAAGTTCTCATACACCGCATCAATACCATTCTCCTCAAACTTCTTCTGGAAGTAGGGAACCGAAAAACTATGTCCCAGTGGATATCCGATGAGTCCGTATTTTTTCATAGTATCGGTTATAGGTTAGGGTTACATATGGCTTCGCCATGTTACAGTTGGGTTAGTGAGTTAGGGGTTAGTAAGTTAATCTTCTGCGGATGGTTTTTTGGTTAGTACCAGCTCGATGAGAAGGATCAGGGCTACCCCTGCTGCTGCCATTAAAAGGGCCATCCAGAAACGATCATCTGTACTGGATAACGAAGGCAAAATATTTTTCTCCACCAGAGGTTTGATTTCCCCATCAACAATAATGGTTCTTAATGTTTCTTTCCAAGGCCATATTTTATTGAGCGATCCGATCATAAATCCCACCAGTACAGCGATGGTAACATCGTGGTGCTTTTTTAATAACCAGGATAGCAGGTTGGCAAACAGGATAATGCCTACTACAGCCCCTGAACCCAGCAAAATAAGGTCCAGTAAAATCCGCTCATTTACCGCGTGAAGTGCAAATTCATATTTCCCCAGCAACAGAAGAATAAAGCTGCCAGAGATTCCGGGAAGAATCATGGCGCAACTGGCAAAGGCACCAGATAACATGACAAACCAGCCGGAGTCGGTTGTGGTAGTTGGGGTTACGCTGGTAATGTAGAAGGCTATTCCAATTCCCCCCACCAGGGCTACAATTTTGGGATACTCCCAATGGGTAATTTTCCTGGATACCACATAAGAGGAGGCCAAAATAAGTCCAAAGAAGAATGCCCATAAAAGCACAGGTTGGTGCTCAAGAAGATACTCCAGGGCTTTTGCCAGGGAGAGCACTGAGATAAATATTCCGGCAAAAACAGCCAACAGGAAATTTCCATTTATATGCGACCAGAAAGATTTCCATTTTCCGGTAAAAAAGAGCTTTACAGCTTCAAGATTGATGCTCTTAATAGAGTTTATAAGCTCCTCATAAATACCTGTAATAAATGCTATTGTACCTCCTGAGACTCCGGGAACAACATCTGCGGCCCCCATCCCCATCCCTCTAAGGGTCAGGGATATATATTTTTTAATATTATTCTTCAAAGCTTACAGTTTTCTGGAATGGAACTCTTCTGGCAGCACATCAAAAAATGTATCCCCTCTCATTCCACATCGAAGGGCTTCCAGGGAAACCACTTCATTGGGGGCTATGTTACCAAGATTTACATTGGCTCCCAGCATCTTTATAAACATGGTCTGCTGTGATTTTAAAGGCGCTTCCCACAATACATCATCCACCGAAATCTCCTTCATGATGGCTTCAATTAATTCGCTATTGGCCTTCCCATCGGCATCATAAAGACCGATGGTGCCACTTTCCCTTGCCTCAGCAATTACCTTCCACGCTCCGGTTTCTAATTCGGTTTTCATGTGAGATACCCAGGTCTCATTAGATAGCTCTACTCCTTTCACTTTGCTACCTATTTCAGAAAGCACCTGGAAATCTTTTGTCAGAATTTCGATGCACTCCAGCTTCTCATCATGTTCCATCTTAATAGTTCCATCAGAAACCTCAACATTCCGGATCCCAGCCTCATCTACAAAGCGCCTGTAATCGTCGAATTGTCCTCTGACAAAGAACATTTCAAAAAGTGTTCCCCCAAAATAGGGCTTCAGTCCAGCCGATTGGAACAATTTAACCTTCTCCTTAAGCTTAGTGGTGATGAGAGCAGTGCCAAAACCAAACTTAACCAGATCCGTGTAAGGTGAACTGGATTCAATAAAGTGTTCAGACTCTTTCAGGCTTAATCCCTTATCCATCATCATGGTGAGGCCATATGAGCGATCCCCCGAGGTCCTGTCGGGAATGTGATTCAAAGTAAAATTCATAGAAATGTTATTTTTTATACTGTTGTATGATGCGTTCAACCTTTTCATCGCGACTGCCTTCGGGATAGAAGTAAGCAAATTCTGATTCCAGGGAGCCATCCATTGAAAGCCCTTCTTCAAGAAATTTAAGAGCCAGGTCTTCCTCTTCAAGCTTTAAATGACAAACCGCCATTTTGATTCTAATCCCAGCATCCTCAGAGTGATGTACAAAGGCTTCGCGAAGTGATCCCAGAGCATCCGTAAAGCGTCCTTCTTTCATCAGGAGACCAGACAATGCTGACCACGCATCAAGATCTACTGAGTCAACCCGGGTGACATATCCATAACATTTGATGGCCTCATCGGCAAGTCCAGAATCTTCGTTGGCATACCCCAGATTTATCCAGTAATCGAGATTATTGCTATCAAATTCAATGGCCTTCAAAATATAAGTAATTGCTTCCTGGTAAGAGCCCTGGCGGTGGTAGATCAATCCTGATCCATACCACCCTTCCGGATCCGTATTATCAATTTCAATAACCTTTTGAAACGCACCTAAAGCATCGTCAAGCCGATTCATCTGCTCAAAACAGTCTCCCATATAGCAGTAAGCCTGAGTGCTTTCCGGTTCAACCTCTAAAAAATCGTAGTAAGTTGCTATGGCCCGATCAAATTTACCTGCATTGACCCAAACACTTGCTTTATTAAAATAGGCCGATGCATAATCGGGATTTATAGCAATGGAAAAATCATAGGCATCAACTGCCTTCTCAAATTGCTCAAGCTTATGATATACAATTCCGATGTTGTACCATACATTGTCTGAATAAGAGTCAAGATCGAGGTATTGCTCATAATATTTCAGGCTCTCGTCAAAGCGATGTAAACGGTCGTAAAAGTAACCCAGATCATATAAAACCGACAGGTTCTCGGGTTGCTGCCTGTATGCCTGCATCAGGTATTTGATCGCCAGTTCGAAATGACGAATATTTTCGAAAGCGATGGAGATATTTACAAGCGCATCAAAAGTCTCATCCCCTGAAATCGACAAACCATGGTCAAACTGTTTCTCCGCTTCCTTTAGCTTCCCCGTTAAACAAAGTGCAGTCCCTTTAAGGAAGTAACGCTCAGGATTATTCTCTTCCCACACAGGAATCTCATCAAGCATAGAGAGTGCCTTCTTGGGTTGCCCTTGTTCAATAAATATATGGATGAATTTGTACTTAATCTCCACAGATCCAGGATGTTGTTTTTTCCCTAACTTTGCTGCTTCCCTTGCCTCAAAGTACTGAAAATCATCCAGGTAATAGTCTATAATCTGCTCAAACTCTTCCACATCAAAAAAGATGGACTGGGATCCACTCCGCATGTCCTCATATTTTCTCAAAAGCACCTGGAACTCCTCATTCTCAAAAACTTGCTCCCTATTCTCACTCATCTAATTCCTCAATTTGAAGGTGTAAAGATAATCGATATTTGTAAGATATATAATTATGCCCCAGCCAATCGAAGCCTTAATGGAATAGATATCAACTTTTTATTAAGGAAATCAATCTTCACTGGGCTTTTTTGCTGAGTTAGACACATTAATCTTCTGTTATCTAATATCAATCGAATGAAATCGTCTGACAAGGAATTGCCACCTGGGTATATGGAGCTGCTTCTGAGGAAAAGATACAGATTAAGAATATATCAGCCAGTCCAGGAAAGAATCAAAGCTCCCAAC
>PVMS01105504.1_pt1 | contig 11695 bp, 11 predicted proteins | sample 1853461 | NCBI WGS metagenome assembly PVMS01 (sample SAMN08582032, study PRJNA380276) | Marine sediment metagenome, whole genome shotgun sequencing project. | isolation source: ocean sediment barecode stripped | collected 2017
CGGAAACCCGATGGAAGGCACCTCCCTGATCACAACCCTGAATTGACCTCCTCGAAGTAATTCGGGCTGTAGGCGTAAAGCATAATAAGAATCCCGTCTGGGTTCAAATTCAAGACGGTGCATCTCCTCATCGGCTGTGGCACATGAGTCCTTTGAATAATCGTATCTCCGGTCTCCCGAAAAAGATCCGCAAATAAAAGCAATGAATCGGTACCCGGCAGCATTTGCACCCTTTGGATCCCAGAAAAAAGCTTCCTCAAATGGAAGCTCAATAACAACGGGCTTATTCAGGGCCTCCTCTCCTGTGAGAGTCCAATCAATACCCAGGGCGGTCTCATGTAAATTTGCCTGCTCGAGTGAGTGCTGATATGCCTCATGAGCGGATCGGGGATAGAATGTTTTAGGAACAATCTCCTTTTTGCAGCCAGAAAGAAGAATGAGAAACAGGAGTGGACTGAATATGATAGCTCGTGTTTTGTATTTTACCATACCTCAATGTTGTTGCTCCTGCAATAAAGATAAACATAAACTTGTACCAAGTGTAGATCAGAAATCAGGAAATATCTTAATTTAGAAGGGACTAATCAACCTCGCTAACTGTGAAAATTGCAATAAAAACCAAACGATTGATCTCCCCGCTTCAGGAGATTAAAGATGCTGTTATTCTTATAAACGGTGAACTAATTGAAGCTGTAGGTGAACAGAAAAATATTGAAATCCCAGCCGATTACCAGGTGAGAGATGTGGGGAACAAAATTGTGGCTCCTGGCCTGGTAGATATTCACAACCATGGGGCAAATGGTTATTTTGCCAGAGAGGGAGAACAAGCAGTGCAGGAGATTTCCAAATGGCTGGCAAAAACCGGGACCACATGCTGGCTGGCAACCATTGGTGATGCTGAAGGAGTAAAAGGAGGAGTTCAGGCCATCAAGAATGGAACAGAGGGATGTTATGTTCCGGGTATTCGATGTGAGGGTCCCTTTTTATACCCAAAATACCTGCCTGGCGAATCTGCATCACCGCCCCCTTATGCGGATGAGAAGATTTTCATGGAGATGTTTGAAGCCGGGGAGGGCTACATTAAAATCATGGACTGCTCACCAGATCTGCCCGGTGGATTGGAAATGTTCAAAACCATTAAGAAGCATGGGATAATCACCTCCTTTGCCCACGGGAACGCTGATTATGATCTTTTCATGAAAGCTGTGGATACTGGTATTTCACTGGTTACACATACTTACAATGTGATGAGCGGTATGCACCATCGGAAGCCAGGAGCCGTAGGGGGGGCATTGACCTGTGATGATTTAATATGTGAACTAAATGCTGATGGAGTGCATGTGCACCCTGTGGCCATGGATGTTCTGATTCGGTGCAAAGGCCTGGATCGGGTCTGCCTGGTATCGGATATGCAGGCCATGGCAGGTCTTCCCGACGGAGAATATGACTGGACCGGCAGAATAATCGATGGAGAGTATGAGTGGACAGGCGTTAAGCTGATCAAGGAGAATGGAACAGTTAGAAATGCAGGTGTAGCTCTTGATCAGGAGGGAGCCATTTCCAGCTCTGTCTGGCCCATTAAACAGGGTATTTATAACCTGGTCAACAAAGTCGGACTCTCTCTCAAAGACGCATTCCGCCTTGGATCCCTGAACCCTGCCATTGCTGCCCGACTTGATCACGAACTGGGCAGTCTGCGCCCCGGGAAAAGAGCTGATTTGATCGTTATTGATGATGAAGTTAATCTCTTTATGACCATGGTAGGCGGTAGAATTCTACATGAGACCGATGTCATTGCAGAACTTTCATATTGATTAGTTTCTGAATAGATGAATAGTTACTCCCTGATAGCTGATATTGGAGGCACAAAAAGTGAGCTGTCCCTATATGCTCAAAAAAAAGACGTCAGAAAATTCTTGCTGAAGGAGCGATTTGTAACCGGTGAGTATGCAAGTCTGGAGGGTCTTATTGCGCATTTTCTTAAGGAACATGAGCTCAAAATTGAAGCAGCTGTATTGGCCATTGCCGGACCTGTTATCAACGGAAGGGTTACCTTATTCAGCAGCAATCTTCCATGGGAGGTAGATGAGGCTTCTCTCCGGGAAAAACTTCAAATTCCGGATATAGAAATAATTAACGATCTGAGAGCTGTTGCCGGCTCCATTGCTCATCTGCAAAAAGAGGATCTTTATACCATCAACAAAGGTGTAGAAAAAACGCATGAAACTTTAGCTGTTATTGCACCCGGAACAGGTCTTGGAGAGGCTTTTTTAATCTGGGACGGGGAAGGGTACAAACCCTGTATTTCAGAGGGATCCCATGTGAATTTCGGACCGAGGACAGATCAGGAGATCGGGCTCCTGAAACATATGAAAAAGAGTCAGGATCATGTCACTTATGAATCTGTTTGTTCCGGGCTTGGCATCCCATCCATTTATAAATACCTGTTCGCCACATCAGTGAAAAATGAGGAATCTGCTATTTCAAATGAGTTGGGAGATGATGATGATTTAACCAGGGCCATTATAAACATGGCCGGGCAAAAAGACGCAACAGGAGGAATCGCAGTAGAGGTAATTCAGCTCTTTGCTTCTATTCTGGGAGCAGAAGCAGGAAACCTGGTACTGAAGACCATGGCTACAGGAGGCCTTTTTCTTGCCGGGGGAATACCACCACGAATAATTCCCTACCTAAATTCCCGGGCCTTTCTCGACTCCTTTTTCGATAAAGGTATCATGGCTGAGATGATGCCCGATGTTCCTATTCACATCATTACAAATCCCGATACAGCGATCATTGGAGCAGCAGCCCTCCTGTTCAACAAGAGAAAGAATCATGAAATCATCCCATAACTACCCAACAGTCATTCTGATTTTCTTCACTTTTTTTGTGATCTCTTTCCTGACCAACATCATTGGCCCCTTGATTCCTCAGATCATTGAGGATTTTCATTTGAGCCTGACAATGGTGGCCCTGCTGCCCTTTGCATTCTTTATCGCATATGCTGTAATGTCCATTCCTGCAGGTATCCTGGTGGAGCGGTTTGGAGAGAAGAGGGTGATGCTTTCCGCATTTCTGATTGCCTTTCTGGGAGCCTTATCCCTGGCCATATTTCACAATTATCTCACCGCCATTCTATCACTCTTTATCATCGGGACAGGCATGGCTATGTTGCAGGTCGCCATTAATCCGCTTTTAAGGACGGCCGGAGGGGAAGAGAATTTCGCTTTTAACTCCACACTGGTTCAGTTTTTTTTCGGATCAGCCTCCTTCTTAAGCCCCCTGATTTATTCATACCTGGTCCTGAACCTTGAAAATCCAGTTTCGGATCCCAATGTGATCATTAGATCCCTGGGAAAAGTTGTGCCGGAAGAGCTCAGCTGGATCTCCATGTACTGGGTCTTTGCTATCCTTGCCCTTATGATGATCCTACTTATCAGGGCCATCAGATTTCCTAAAGTTGAGTTGAAGGAGGAGGAAAAAACAGGATCTGCCCGCTCCTATCTTTCCCTTTTGAAAGATCCAAAAGTGCTACTCTTCTTTTTTGGCATTTTCTTTTATGTGGGTACCGAACAGGGGCTGAATAACTGGATGTCGGAGTTCTTACAGGAGTACCATGGCTTCGATCCTCAAACAACCGGGGCCAGGGTGGTCTCCAGGTTCTGGGGTTTAATGACCCTTGGGGCCATACCCATCCTCTTTATGCTAAAGTTTATTGACAGCCGAAAGGTGCTGATTCTGTTTTCAATGATAGCCATTATCTTACTCACCCTGGCGCTCTTTGGGTCTGGGGAGACCGCTAAAATTGCATTTCCACTGCTTGGCGTCTGCGCTTCGGCCATGTGGCCCATGATTATCTCCCTGGCTCTAAATTCTTTTAAGGAGTACCATGGAACCCTCTCAGGGGTGTTGATCACAGGGATTGTTGGCGGAGCCATATGGCCTCTTCTCATTGGATCCATTGGAGATTTTCTGGGATTAAAAACCGGGATGTTTTTAATCTATATCTCCCTGGCTTACATCCTGAGTATTGGATTTTGGGCAAAACCCCTTGTATCCAACAAATTGTTTAGTGGAATAAAGTAAAGTCCTCTTCCGGCTATAGTTCAAAGATGGACAACATTTCTTTAGCCCCATCCTCCTTGGTGGCATCATAGTAGTTTCTCATAAAACCTTCGGCGCTGGACCAGCTGGTCAGAATCACTCCCTGAAAATTTTCCTTCATTTCAGGAGTGGAACCGCTTCTGAATTCTATCATGTCCTGAACTTGTAGCCTGGCCACATCTGGTTTTCGCCATGGACAGGTGGCCACTTTCAATCCTTTCATGGCAAAATAGACCGCCGTTTTATCGGGTCTTTCATAGTGCCAGTCGCAGATAAAAACATCTTTGGGAATCATATCGATGGCCCTGTGTGTATTGTTCATGCTTGCCTCCCACATGCCCAATCCTGTTGCCTTTCCGTCAAGCAGGCGGTCTCCCCAAATCCAGAGCTTTCTCTCTTTTTCAGCCAGGTGATTTCTGATTCGCCATACCTCATCGGCAAACAGCTGGGCCGGATCATGACCGGAGCAGCGAGGGCATTCCTCCTCAGCAATATAAAAGACTTCATCCAGACCTGCATGAAAATCAGAAGCTTCAAACACATCCAGTAATTCATCCACCAGCTCAAATACGATCTTATGAACTCCCGGGTGCAAAGGGCAATAGCTCTTACAATACAAGCCATCTTCATTGGGCCATTCATACTCTTCAGGCATCTTTACTGAAGGAGTCTCATCAAACTCGGGATATTTTTCCAGTAGGTTAAGGGTCCTTCCAGCCCATGATTGATGACCCAGAAGGTTGATCTGGGGAACAATTCGTATTCCATGATCCCCGCAAACAGTAACTAGTTTTTTTACATCCTGCTCTGAAAGCGCCACTGAATCCTGTAATTCGGGGTGCGCAAGGTACTGGTAGTTGTAATCGACCCGAAGGATCAGCACATTTATATCTCTTGTGACAAGCTCATCTTCAATGAAGGTGACAAACTGGTCCACCCCTTGTGGGCCAGGAGCTGCAATGCTAAGGCCCCTCACCGGCATCAATTCATTAATGGAAGATTGAGCATTAAGGCATAATGTAGCAAGGAATAAAAAGGCAAGAACTGTGAATTTCCGGAACATGGTTTAGTTGTTTAAATGTTGCAGTAATAAGGTGTTATCATCATGCGGATAAAAATGATCAAATTCTAAAAAATATCCTTCAGGACAAAATCCTACGAAAGCTTTATACCTGGTTTCAGGTCCCTCTCCCAATTCATCTTCAAACAAATCGAAGAGCTTGTTCTCTCTTGCATATTCAAACCAGCCTTCAAGGTCTTCAATGATAAAGCCCACATTAACGGCTTTCTTTTCGGTATAGGAATGCATCCCTCTTTTTTCATCTACAATAGCCAGAAAACCTGTGTCTGAGACCTTGAATATTTTGGTCCAACCTTGATCAGCCACCATCTCCAGTCCACAGACATCCTGGTAGAAATTCTGCATGGCTAATATGTCTTTGTAATATAGCCAGGTGATGGTTGAATGCATGCTCAGACCATCCGGCAGCTTGTTCTCTTGAGTAGAAGAAATCGCGTTCTTCTTGTTCTGTTTTAATATGGGGATGAATCGTTCGTTTTCGGGGTGCTGATTGAATCGTTCGAATTCCAACAAATAGCCCTCGGGGTCCACAGCAACAAACCCATCGTGGGCACTCCCCTCCTGTGGTTTGTATTCGTATTTGATTTTTACGTCCCGGCTCTTCAGATATGCATACCATTCTTCCAGCTTATCGGTCAGCAGGGCAAGCGCCACTGTCTTGGGTTCTTCTACACTATGCATCCCTTTGGTTGCATCAACCAGAATAAGGTATGAATCTGCAGTCATTCGTAAAATATAGGCCATCCCATAATCAGCCACCACCTCCATTCCTAAAGTTTCTGAATAGAACTCAAGTGCTTTTCTCATATCCTTGTAGTATAGGAACAGGTTGTTGGCCTGAATGCCAAAATCGTCCATGGTTCTGAAAGAGCTGTTTTTGGCCAGGAGTCTGTTTATCTCGCGCGGACTGTAGCTGAGCATTCTTCCAAAGCGCCTGGCTACTTCGATCCTGGCCTTAGTGTCATATTCACCACTCTTTTCAAGCTCTTCCTTATCTGACTTCAGCGAAAGATATTCATCAAGAGTCGTTCTGCGGTATAGTAGAAGTACATCCTTTCCCAGCGCTACATCTGCTGGAAACAAATCCGTTACAAGAAGATCCGATTCACGATATACCGACACACCGTGGCTGGCTGCAACCTTCTCCGCATCCATCATAAATTGATCCATTTCTCCTGAAGAGAGCGGAGCACTCAGGGCTAACTGTTTTACCCCGGCAGAGATCAGTTCGGAGAATCCACCGACCACACCCAATTCATATGAAAATTGATCCATCTTCAAGTTTTTGGATTTCTGCTTATCAGTGCTGCATCCAAAAAACAGGGGGATGCTTATTGCGATGATTAAACTCGTCTTTCTCATGTTACTATTTAAGTGCTTCAAGGGTATTAAACTCACTTTCAATGAGGATAGCTGCGTTCAGCTTGACCTCCTGGGATAACACAAGGACCGGAACAAGCATCAATATGAAAATTGAAAGAATTTTTGTCATCAGTTCCTTTGTTACTGAATTTAAGGAACTAATGTACACCAAACTTTCGCTCAGGGCAACTTGAAAAATTCATTCATTAGTGGAAAGTCAGAACGGCCAGCAACACAATAGTGATGCTGGATAAAAGACCTACTTTTCCAAGGATGGCGACCTTTTTCAGGTTTGATTCTGTATTCCCTTTCTTTGCCCGGCTGGAATAAATACCGGCTAAAATGACTGAGATTGTAAGAATCAACACCAGGATAAGCTTCGCAATCAAAAAGGGCCGGGCGTTCAGGGTAGCCCAGAATGGTGTAATGAGATAAAATCCAGAAATAATAAGCATGGTTAAACCTATTTGTCCCATGCGGCTGAGCACCGATGCATTCAGTGCAAATTTTCTACCCTCCTCTTTCTCCATTTTTGATCTTGCAATTCCAATGAACATAAAGGCAAAACTGGTTCCCAACCCCATGGCAAGGCCAAGGAGATGGACGATTAACATTGCATCTCTCATAATTCTATCAATTTTTGGGATCGTCTAGCTTCCTGGCATTGCCAATGATTCATGTAACTCAATCTCGCAGCTTGCATTCCAGTCCAGGTGGGGATGATCTTTCAGGAGGTCTTTGGCCTTTTCCATACTATTTGCCTGAAGGATGGAGTATCCAATAATCTTGCTTTCACTGCTTGCTGAGCTTCCACCAGGTCCCAGTGTAACAGCATTGCCGAGAGGGGTGCCCATATCCACAAGATTATCGCCACATTTTTGCGCCCAATCCATCCAGTCCTTCATCCCTGCCTCCATTTCCTCTGGAGTAGACTCTTGTGTTTTCCACGTGGCATCGACAGGTGCCAGATAGCTTACTATGAATTTTTTCATGATATCTGTTTTTTGATCTATGTAACTAGATTGACATTGTGCGCATGCTATTGTTCTTGCTAAAAGATGTGATTAACAAATATTTATGATTCTGGCATATGAATAAAAAATGCCTCTCCACCCGAAGGCAGAAAGGCAAATAATAAACAAAACACCTGAGTCCTTTTCCTCTTATCTAGGGCAATATATATTTTTGATTATTCTTAAATCCTTCGACACATGAGGCATCGGGAGCTGCCTGTGGATTGTCCAGGAACTGTTTCATCATCATGATGGCGCACTCTCCTGCGTCAATAGGCGAGTGGGCAATTCCCGGAAAAATATAGCAGTAGGAGTTCTCAAATGTGTCAGACAGTTTCTGGGTATAGCCCGGTAGGCAAACGTGATCATCTCCACCATTTAGCATCAGAGTTGGAACCTGAGTGGCCATGGGTTTGATGTTATTGGCCTGGTAGTCCACCTGCCAGGCATCCCTGATTTTCATCACAAAGGGCTGACTGAATACCATGGTACTCATTCCCTCCACAAAGATTTCATACTCGGTTCCTTTCAGTAAATCTTCCTCAGTGGGATCGTCCCAGCTGTTCATGACCATGCTCCAGAATGAGCCGTTACTGAAGTTTTGAAGCGGCAGGAAGCTTCCTGGATTCTCAATGATCTGACTGTAATCTCTGTTGGCAATCATATGTATAGTTAAAGGAAGCTGGGTATTCCAGTACATCTGGGTGAATATCCATCCTGTCACGCGGTTTCCATTAAGCACCACATCGCTTGGTTCAGCTGCTCCCGGTAACTGCACTGTGATGGTATCGGGACTTTCATTCAGCTCTTCCAGGGTGGACAGAAAACGCTTTTTCAAGTCAGGATAGGCGGTGGCATAGCTTTGGGTTTGTTCGATTTCCATGAAAATGGACTCAAGCTTATCAATGCTTGTTTTACACATTTTGTTGAAGCCAGCCGGCACATTAACCACTGCATTCAAAGACAAAGCTGAAAGCTTGTCTGCATGATCCATCAACATGTATTGGGCCACAATGGTCCCTGCTGAGTTGCCAAATGCAGCAAATTTTTCATAGCCCAGCTTCTCCATTACAAAAGCGATATCACTTGCCGTTTCCCAGTAATTGTATGCCGACAGATTGATTCCCTGATCGTTAAACTTTTTTCGGATCGATATAATGACTTCTTTATAGGCGCTTATTAATTCGTCAGAACTAAGGTGTTTCTCCAGCAATTCAACCTGGAGTTCATCAAGTTCCGGAGTATGTAAATTTGGCTTGGAATGCTTCAAGCCCCTCAATTCGATGATCACTACATCTCTGTCAAATAAAAACAGATTGCCAAGAGGTCCGTCAAATGTGGGAACAAAGTCCTCCAGGTTTGACATACCTGGTCCGCCGCTGTTCAAAACCAGAGGCTCATATTTGGCAGTTTCTGCTCTGCATTTGAATATTGCAACAGCCAGTTCAATAGGCTTGCCTTCAGGGTTTTTGTGAAATTCCGGAACGGTCATATATCCAAAAGTGAAATTTCCGCCGGTGGCAAGCTCTTCAGAAATTTTAATGGGACATTCTGCTTCTGTAAATATGCCATATTGACCTTGCGCAATGCAAGGGAAAGACAGTAAGGATAGTGTTATTACTATGGAAAGAATTGTTGTTTTCATGGGTTTCAGGTTTTTGTTTAATTCTGTTAATTGGACATTCAATCATTAATAAATGTTACGGATTTAGAAGTAATTCTTTTATTTTATAAGTTTATAGAAGCAAATCGTAACAAATAAACAGTCAGATGCTTTTTCAAAAATATGCCAGGAGCTTGATCATAACAGGTTCAGCCCTAATAATGGGGCTATCCTGCAATTCCATTCGAACTGAAGCGCCGGAGACAGAGCCAGATGCATCCGTAAAACGCCCAAATATTATCTGGATCGTTGGTGAAAATCTAAACCTGGACTTAGGTATTTATGGCGCTGAGAATGTATACACCCCAAATCTTGATTCTCTGGGCGAAAACGGTGTACGCTATACGCATGTTTTTTCCACAAGTCCGGTTTGTGCACCCAGCCGTTCCGCTTTCATGACCGGCATGTATCAGACCTCCACAGACACACATAACATGCGCTCGCACCGAGAAGATGATTACCGGCTTCCAGATGGAGTACGACCTCTTACCCATCGACTTGGCGATGTGGGATACTATACAGCCAACATTACAAACATTGGAGATCGCATCGTAGGAACCGGCAAACTGGATCTTAATTTTGTGAATGAGGGTCCCCTCTATGACTCAGAAGACTGGTCCACACTCAAATCCAATCAGCCCTTTTTCGCCATGATCAATACTCCGGAAATAGAATACGATATATACGACCGAAAGACTGCATCAAAAGAGCGTGTTGAGTGGGTAGGAGAAAGGGAACACCCTCAAATCGCCACTTCCGAAAATGTTATTGTACCTCCATATTACCCCGATCATGAAATCACCCGACAGGAGCTTGCCCGCTATTACAACCCAATTTCCGGGATGGATATTCGGGTCGGCTGGGTTCTGGAACAGTTGAAAAAAGATGGATTATCAGATAACACAATTATCATCTTCTTTGGGGATAATGGACGCCTGGATGCCCGTGGTATACACTGGTGCTGGGATACCGGACTTCGCGTACCCATGATCATCTATTGGCCTGATAATATGGATGCACCCCCGCAATACAAACCCGGGACAGTAAATGATGAGGTCATTAGCCTGCTTGATCTCACAGCCACCACAATGCAGATTGCCGGAATTCCAAGACCTTTAAGCATGCAGAGCCGGGTGTTTCTGGGGGAACACTCAGATCCGCCTCGAACCTATGCCTTTAGCGCCCGAGACCGGATTGACGAAACGGTAAGCCGAATACGTTCCGTCCGAGAAAAAAAATATCACTATCTCCGAAACTACATGCCCGAACAGGGTTTTGCCTCACTCAATCGATACAAGGAAAAGTGTTTTGCGGTCAAACCACTTATGCGTGAATTACATGCACAGGGAAAGTTGACAGGAGCGGCAGCGGAACTTATGGAACCCTTGCCCTACGAGCAGTTATATGATACGGAGAGCGATCCACACGAAATCTATAATCTGGCGGAATCAGACAATCCGGAGCACCGCGAAGCACTGCAACGACTGCGAGCGGCACTGGATACCTGGATTGCTGAAACTGGAGACCAGGGAGAATGGCTGGAACCGGAAGAGATCATCATCCCCTTTGAGAAAGAAATGGATGAGTGGTTTGGAACGCCTGAATGGTATATGAAGAAAGCTGAATAAGCAGATCAATTATCTACCCTGATATAGGTTTCGATAAGCATTTAACGCTTCGTTAAATCACTCTCCTTCCAAAGCCAGTCGGATAATCCCGTTTACTATGTCGGCAGGTCCATTGGGGATCCAGGTAGCCAGCAACATTTTGGGAATTGAAGCCAAAGGAACACTGCTGGAATACATCATCACTTCAGTTTGCCCATTTCCCAAATCCCTAAGGGTGTACGTTGAATAACTGTGCCGCATTCTTTTAACCCCCTGGTCAGGGTACATATCAGGGGCCGGGAAGCCTGTAAGTGTATAGCTGCTGTTCTCAGGATCCGCCTCCAATTTATAGCGGGTCACCACATCTGATACTGGCATGGGCCAATGCTTCTTCAATAAATAATAGCTAAGCCATTCATCCTCTGAAAGATCCCTGATGCGCTCTGTATGCTCTGCATCATCCATAAAATCCTGATGTTTAGAATCATCCTTCAGTACCTTCAGGCAGCTTTCCATACTGACTTCCGCAGCAGTGACAGCCTCGAACTCCAGAACATTATACTTTTTGCCCTTTTCATCCTTATGCTCTGCAAAATTGTAAGAAACAAGGACTTTACCATCTTTAGTTTTTTCCTGCTTCCAACCATCCCTCTGGGCATTGACACTTATGTTTGACAAAAGTAAACACAGAACGATTAGTCCTGTTTTTATGCTATGTTTCATAAGTCCGCGAACAGATTAGTTCAATTACAAAAATAAAAAGTTAATGCAATTTACACTTTCTGAAATTCTGTGACAGCAAACCATCCCTTTTCATCCTTATGCTCTGCAAAATTGTAAGAAACAAGGACTTTACCATCTTTAG
>PVMS01132337.1_pt1 | contig 11694 bp, 9 predicted proteins | sample 1853461 | NCBI WGS metagenome assembly PVMS01 (sample SAMN08582032, study PRJNA380276) | Marine sediment metagenome, whole genome shotgun sequencing project. | isolation source: ocean sediment barecode stripped | collected 2017
AACACCGGGGTTGATCGATGCGTCGTTATCATCACAATCATTTTCTGACGGAGTATAACCATCAACATCAATATCTTTGCAGTATGCGTCATCTGTATCGGTATCGCCGTTACAGTTGTTATCAATAAAGTCGTCACAGATTTCCGTTGCTTCCGGATGAATGGATTCATCTGAATCATTGCAGTCGTCCGACCCCGGACAACCGGCGGCATCTATGAAAAAGTATCCATCTCCATCTCCTTCATCCGAACAGAGACTACACGCAGCATCTAATCCACAGTCATCAGTGTCATAGCAATCAAGCTGGCCATCACAGTCGTTATCCATTCCATCATCGCACACTTCCGCAGCACCGGGGTTGATCGATGCGACGTTGTCATTACAATCATTGGTAAACTGATAACCATCACCATCCTTGTCTTTATGGATCGTTAGTGTGGGTGTGCGAACATTAAATCTAACATGTTGTTCAGGTGCCGGTGCATCAGGGCATAAGAGGATAAAACCGGAGAAGTCTGCAGGCCCTCCTCCAAAAAGGTCGTTGCGCAACGCTTCAGTGACATCAACGTTATCAAATTTGGCAGGTGTTCCGCCGATGACATGGACACTTCTTTCAATAAGAGCGCCCTGCGTACTGTTAAAATCATTATAATAGACAATACCATCTTCAGTACCATCCCCCATGTCATAAAGATATACATTCAATGAGCCGGTGCCCCACGAATCAGTTGCAGTCAACCCGTTTAGCCTGGCGGTAAAATTATTGGAAGTCATGTCGGCCGTGGGCAAGGTCGTAGTACCACCTTGAAGGTTGAACTCAACAGCTACTTGCACATAATATTTTTTATAAGAAGCCAAACTACCAAACACAGGATTTCCAACATAGGGGCCAGTAAAAGAGTAAGTATCGACAACCGTCGAGCCATTTTTTATTTTTATTAAATGAAAAAGGCCTCCTGCCGCCTGCGGTCCCAAAACTATCTGGGCGCTTGATACTCTGGACAATGATAAAATTAAAACCAGACATATGATCAAAGAAAAGCGCTTCATTTATTTTGCCCTTTGTTCTTTCATGCTCTCTTTTGGGAAAAGAATAGTCTGCAATAGTTACAAATGATTATCGATATCCCAAGGATTTTATCTTAATTCTAACCGCAATTAAATATCTGATTATTATTAAATAGTAAAGAGAAAAAGGGAGTGTTTTGCAAAGGTCTCACAATGTATAGGCACCCTACATGTAAAGTACCAATTATAGAAGTATTAAAAGCAAGACTGTCAAGAATAAGAGTTTGACTTTGTTAGCTATTAGGGTTATAAATGCACATCTTTACTTAGAACCTATCTCAAAAACAATCTAAGTGCCCATGACGGTGTTGCGAAACGGTTCAACATGCTCACATACTACGTGTATGCTCCGCTTTTTCACCGTTTCGCGCCTTGCCCTGAACTCTAATCTTATTTTTGAGATAGGTTCTAGTTATTTGGCAATAAATAAAATGACGCTTATGTGGTTGGGGCGTGATCAAAAGGAAACCACTAAAGCATTCACAGGTAAAAGGAGGATAAGTGTGAAGAAGAAACGCACACCACAGCAGAAGATTGTGTTGGCTTTTTTTGCGATGTTTTGTGCAATAGCAGTTATTGTAATTCCTCCTTCTTCACCATGTCGAGCTGAGCAACTGGACACTGAAAAAAATTCAACTAACGAGCCAATCTCGACACCGGCAGTCACGACCAGCGAGGAAGAAGTGTCTGTCATTGAAGAACGCATAACTGAGGAGAAAAAAGTGCGTGACAGCCGTTTTGGGATAACCCCGCATCGGCAAAATTATATTCTCCCCGTTACCTATGACAGCGATCCGAATACGGAAACGTATGAATTTGCTGATGAGAGTGAGCCAAGCCATTTTGAGGTTAAATTTCAGCTCAGCTTCAAGCTGCTGGTGTGGGACAACATGTTCAGTGGTAACGGCGACCTTTTCTTCGCATATACGCAGTGTTCGTGGTGGCAGCTTTACGATCAAGCATCTTCTTCGCCGTTCAGAGAAACCAATTACGAGCCTGAGGTATTTGTAAAATTCGATACGGATTTCGATGTGTTTGGACTCAGGAACCGGCTCTTTGTCATCGGACTCAACCACGAATCAAATGGAAGGGGTGGGATTCTCTCACGAAGCTGGAACCGCATATACGTTGACTTTATCGCCGAGCGGGGCAACTTAGTCATCGGCCTGAAACCTTGGTATCGATTACCGGAGGATGAAGAGGACGATGACAATCCAAATATTGAAAAGTATCTGGGATACGGTGAACTCTTTGGCGCATACCGGATGAAAGGACATGTCCTTTCGTTCATGCTCCGCAACAATCTGCGGCGAGATGAAAACAAGGGAGCTGTGGAACTTGGGTGGAGCTACCCCATTGCCCATAACCTAAGGGTATACGTGCAATATTTTAATGGCTATGGAGAGAGTCTTGTTGACTACAACCATTATACAAACCGCATTGGCGTGGGGGTGATGCTATTCGACTGGATTTAGATATCGCGAACCATTTTACTCTCATCTAAATGCTATTCTTTTCTTTTCTCCAAAAAAATAATTGTTTGGTTGCTTATCCAGACAAACATAATCCCAAACAGCGTTCCTTCAACAGCGCCAGCAATTACATCAAATGGATAATGGGCACCCAAGTAAATCCTTGAATATCCGACCAAAACCGCTATAATATAAAAAAAAGGCCAAAATTTTCTAAAATAATAACTTAGAAAAAAGGCCGCCGCAAATATATTGACCGCATGAGAGGAGGGAAAGGAATTTTTCTTTACCCTTTTTGTTTTTTCTATTTTGTGGGTGATGTGCCAGCTGTTTTTTTTGTAATAATGCACATTCGAAATGGATTTATATGGTCTTGGACGTTGAAATACAGGTTTTAGCAAATTTGAATTGACCAAGTTTGACACGAAGATCATCAAAAGGATAATTACAGCAACAGTGCGTGTCTTTATGTCCTTTTTTAATACCAGGAAAATCCAGAACAGCCCGATTGGGATCAAAAAATAATTAATATTCGAAATAATGGGCATAATTAAATCAAAAAATGCGTTCTGTCCTCCCCTGTTAATGAGGTAGAAAAGGCTAATATCTATATTTTCAAATAATCTCCACATAAATCAATCCTCTGCATCGGCTCAGTTATTGCGATTGGAAAAAAACACGCTCTTATGGTTAAGAATGAATATCACGAAGATCTTTGTCCCTCAACACAACTTTCGATTATATCTCTGAGTCCTGTCACGGAATCTCGATAGCACCGATGTCGCCGAGTGTATTCGCCGGCCGTTCGGTTCCAAGCTGATCGACATCTTGCATGGGGACAGCGAACAGTGAATCTGTCCACACCTTCATGGTGATGTCCCCGTTCTCTATAAGGGTGCCTGTTGAAAACAGTGCTGCCCAAGCGTCGTCTCCCAGCAAATCAGACCCCATCCCGGGGATACTCTCGGCACGAAGAGCAACATCGAGACGATGCCAAAACTCGATATAGGGATAGTTTGGAAGCTCTTTGGGCCATGTTACGGCGGGGCCGAACCACTGAGTGGCAGCCAGCGTGAGAATGGGATTGTCCCAAGGATCTGTGTACGGCTGAACCCCTGAGGTCTCATCGTCGGAATCAACGGTTTGAAGAAACGTTTCAAAATCTGTGATGAAGTCACTGGCAAAACCAACAAGGCCGTAATGGTCCTCTACCCTGCCCAGCATGATGGCCAAGAAATCGTTGGTGCCACCATGTGCAATCGCGTATTCGGCAAAGATTTCGTCGACAAAATAGGACGACGTTGGCACCTGATCAAGGGCGTTTCCACTGGGTTCGTAATGGAGCACTACAGGATTTGGGGCGTCAACACCGGAAGAGAGTATTGAATTCGAATAAGTGACGCCACTGTCCAGATTCAACACATCGGCCACATCGACTCCGTCTTCATCCCCCTCTTTGGAGTAGTGCCTCCGACAAAGCGAAGCCCAATTCGTTTCACCAACGGGAACGAGAATTTGACTGAAATCGATAACGCCAATGCGATTGTACCCCATACTTCTAAAGTAAAGCAAGGATCCCGTGAAGATATCGTGGTCATAGGAAATGCCGCCAATTTCTTGGACCGTGTTGCCGGCAATCACTGAGTGGCCGATGGTCATGTCTTCGACTGCATGGGCGTTGCCAATCGTTGCCACAATACCGCCGGCCAAATTGGGTTTCCCCAAATCGTCAATTCGGGGCACTCCATAGACTTCGTTTTCGACTACGGTGCAGCTATGCATGAACAAATAGCCGTTCGACATGTAGACACCGCCACCACGCCAGTATCCTATTTCGTACATTGAATCAGGTAAGTCGGGCAGAGTTTCGACGAGGTTCCTCGCTATGGTACAGTTCGTCAATTCCAGTGTTTTTCGATTACCGATGCCGCCGCCGTCGGAATAAACGCCACCGCCGTACGCGAAGAGTCCACTTATGTAATTGCCTGTTATCGAAGACCGTTTTATGATCGAAGTCCTTTTGCGAGAATGGGCACCACCGACAGAAAAGACGCCTCCGCCAGAAACCCCGGAAGCGGAAACAGAATTTCCGCTGACCACACACTTCTCCATGTCAACAATATCGGCATAGATTCCGCCTCCAAAGGCTCCAGCATCTCTTGACCTTGCTGGAATCCCTATTTCTCTTATGCAATGATTGCTGTAGATCGTGCAGTTTACGAGTCGAGCGACACCCCACACAGCCAGCCCGGCACCACGGGCGCGGGTCGAAAGTTGCCCATACTCATCATCTGGATCCGGGGGCGGTAACTCTTCGGCCACGCTGCTGCCGCCTGTAACCGACACATTGGTCATTGTCAAATTACCATAGACGGCCAAAACCCGAGCATGATTTCCCACGCCTCCCACCCAGGACAGGGTGATACCGGAAGTAAGGTCAGACGCGTTGATAACGACGTTCTTTCGCGCGTAGAGCGCCGACTTCCCGTAGTCGCGGTCGAAGTAGCCGACAAGGTAGGAAACGGGACCACTTGGCTCGTCCCTCATGCCCATGACTTCGCCTTTGAGTACCGTGTGCTCTTCGCCGACCATGGAAAGCTCGATGGTTCCACCGTCGAGACTCACGTCAAAGACGATGGCCTGACCATTAGCGGCCGAAGCAAGGGCAGAGCGGAGTGTTACCATTCCCTCGGGCGGATCGTTCAGGTCTTCGAAACTATTGACTACGATGGCAGGAAGAGCAACCGTTAAATCGCTACTACAGCCATATACTGAAATGAGTATAGCCGTTAAAAGAATCACTAACAATGTAATTTGCGTTTTCATACAGGCTCCAGACAATCGAGATTCGAATACCAAATTGAAGATAGTATTGTCAACACGGCAATTACCCCGGTGGTTGCGCAGGGGCAGATTGATATCGGCAAAAAAGAGTTGACCATGGTTGTTGACCATGGGACAATTTGCTGAACAATAGATAATCTGTGAGACTTATGCTTACGAACGCTTAATGGTTTCTGACCGATATGATGTTCTTCCCAACAAATGACTGACAAATTATACTCCCGCCCTGTTATTCCCCTGCTTCTATCGATGATGCCAGGAATTGCCTCGGGCGTATGGTTTCCGGGCCACGGCACCTTGGCGTACATTGTTGTTTCCGTATTTTCGTGTTTTATCTTTTATGCCATAGCCAAGAAAAAAACCGTTGTTTTTTCACCCATTGTTCTTTTTCTTGCTATAGGATACATCTCCATACAATCATGGGTTGTTCCCGACTTCCCTTCCCAACACGTTGTACGTTTTGCAGATACACATCCATGGGAGATTGCCGGTGTTATCGACACCTTTCCTGTGAAATATCCGAATCGACAAAAATTTATATTAAGCATTGAAACCGTAGAGGGAAACAAAAAATCTTTTCCTGTCACAGGAAAGATTCGTGTAACCGTATCTGGAAATAGTCTAAAACTCACCAGGGGAGACCGGGTCGCTTTTTACAGCAAGATCAGATCCATCAGAAATTTCAATAATCCAGGAGGTTTTGACTACAAAAGATACATGGCTTTCAAAAAAGTCTTTGCAACCGCATATGTTTCGGAGAAAAGGCTCACTCTCCTCAAAAAAAGTGCGGAAAAAGGGATTTTTGGAATTATAGACGACGCACGCAGCAAAATCTCTGATTTTATTGAACATACAGGGGCTGGAAAGCAACAAGGAGTATTAAAAGCACTTATCATTGGGGACAGAAACTCAATTCCCCAAGATTTGCGGGAAGCATTTAACAACGCAGGTGTTGGTCATATTCTGGCCATTTCAGGACTTCACATCGGCATTGTGGCAACCGCGGCTTTTTTATTTTTTAAATGGATGCTTTCTCATATTAATCTTTTCCTGTGGACTGCATGGACCAAAAAGGGTGCCGTAATTTTATCTGTTGTTCCTGTGTTTGTATATGGCCTGCTTTCAGGGATGTCCCCCTCCACCCAAAGGGCTGTCATCATGGTTACAGTATTTCTTATGGCATTTTTGTTTGAAAGTGAATACGACCCCATGAATACCCTGGCATTGGCGGCAATGCTGATTCTTGTTGTTCATCCGCCCTCGCTTTTTTCAATTTCATTTCAGCTTTCATTTACGGCCGTTCTTTCAATAATATACGGCCTTTCCCGGGTGAAAAACCCATGGAGATCCGATTCAAGTAGGATTAAGATAATAAGGCGCTTTCAAATCCACACTAAATTGTATTATTTTTTCATTGCTTCTTTTTTTGCAATCATCGGCACCCTGCCCCTGGTCATGTTTTACTTCAACCAGATCTCTCTTGTGGGGTTTTTGGCAAACTTTATGATTGTTCCTTTGATCGGCTTTGTGGTTGTTCCCCTCAGTCTAATTGCAACATTTTTATATCCATTGACCGTTTTCGTTGCTTCAGCGTGTCTCAAAGCAAGTGCAGTCGTGTTGTCACAAGCTCTGGGCATTGTAAATTTTTTGGCTGATTTACCCTTTGCTGCGGTAAAAACCGTAACGCCGACCCATTTTGAAATTTGTTGTTTTTATTTGCTGCTTTGGGCGGTTTTGAACCTGAAACGTGTTCAGTCTAAAACACCCGAAGGGCCGAATAAAGTGCAAAAAGCACAGCACAGATTTCCTATAGTAAAACGCCGAATGCCTTGGACCATTTTTCTACGGAAACCGGCAACACTTGTTGCTGTTTTGGTAATTTTTGTTTTAAGCGCCGATGCTTGCTACTGGTTATATAACCGCTTCTGGCATGATGATCTCAGGGTAACTATGGTTGATGTGGGTCATGGCAGCGCTGCACTATTGGAGCTGCCGGATGGATATAACATCCTGATAGACGGCGGGGGTTTTTCTGATAACAGGGTTTTTGACGTCGGGGCCAGAATAATTGCACCACTTTTATGGCGCAAAAAGATAAAGACCGTTGACACCCTTGTGCTTTCCCACCCAAACAGTGATCACTTAAATGGACTGATATATATTGCTGAACATTTCAATGTTAAAAACATATGGACTAATAACGAAGCTTCAAAAACCTTTGGCTATAAAAAGTTCATGGAGGTTATTGAGAAGAATAATATTCAGATGCCCGAATACAAAGAGATAGCCCGATTCCACGACATCAACGGAGTTTGTCTTGAAGTTTTATACCCGTCTGTTGATTTCATTGATAGAAAAAAAATAGAGAATTGGCGCGATATAAACAACAATTCCCTGGTTATAAAGGTTGTGTTTGGATCAAAATCGTTTCTTTTTCCGGGAGATATCAAGGCCCGGGCAGAAGGTGAGCTGGTTGCAACTGCCGGAGATCGGTTAAAGAGCACGGTCCTGATGGTGCCGCACCACGGCAGCCTTTCGTCTAGCACCGAACCGTTCCTGGAAAAGGTCAACCCCGAAGTCGTAATCATATCTTCCAGATGGAAAAGCAGATTCGGATTTCCCCATCCACCGGTTTTAAAAAGATACAAAGGAATGGGATGCCGTATTTTCAGCACTGCCCGTCACGGCGCCATAACCATGTCAACAGATGGACAGGCACTTATGATCAACCCCACTATTAAGCGTAGTGGGTGATTAGCCCTCATTTCTCATGAAGAATTTATCTAAAAAAAAGATGAATATTAGAGTGTTTAATCAATCATCCGTTTATGTCAATTTAAGTGATTAATATCTTTATATTTATTACAAAAATAAAGGTCAGATGAATTCTTCATGAGAAATGAGGGGCAGATGTAAAAGTGTATAGAAATGCGTGGGAGATTTAAAGGACCCGCCTGGCTTTCCAGTAACATTTGCGCCAGTATGGCTTGGTCATATTAGATATCATTACACCATTTGTACTGGAAGCGTGTACAAATTCGCCCCTTCCAAGGTAGATGCCAACATGACGTCCCTTTCTAGGCGGCAGAAAAAAGACAAGGTCTCCTGCCCGGATTTTAACTCGTGAAATAGGAGTGCCAACACGCACCTGACCCCTGGTGGAACGTGGCAGGCGAATATTAAAAAGATTCTTGTAAAGCTGCGACACAAAACCGGAGCAGTCGATACCCTTCCGGCTGTTTCCTCCCAGTCGGTGCGGAGTTCCTTTCCAACTATCCGCCTCGGACCGAAGCAGCTGTTCTATATTATTATCGGGCTTTGTTCCATAGGAATGTGCTGCTATCGGCTTATGCGGAGATGAACCACAACCTGTCAATGCAAATACTATACAGAAAAACATCAACCAAGCGATAACAGAAACAGGGTTGTGATTGTCGACATTGTGAAAATGTTGCATTAAATCGTGACCTTAAACCTTTATTAAAATCTTAGAACCCTGCCACACTCTCCGCAAAACCCGGTTCTTGTAACAGCTTCTTGGCAAATTTCAAGTATTTCATCGCTATAGCCCTGACTGCAAGTTGCAGAGCATATAGTCTAATCGGTTTTTCTAATAAATAGTTTACATCTTCGGCTAAGCAAATATTCACTACATCATCACTGGCTTTTCCGGTAATAACAATGGTGTCTTCTTGGGCCGAGATGTATTTTTCCCCTATGGCATCAAGGAAATCGAATCCGCTTTTTTCACCAAGAAATACGTCCAAAATGAAAATTGCAATACCGGTTTCTCGATTTAAACAATAATCTATCGCCTCATCTACTTCTGTAAAGGTAAGCACATCACCCCAGATATAGAATTTTTTGACCATTTCTGAGATTGTTTCACATACACTTGGATCATCGTCAACGATAATTACATCCAGTCCAGACATACTTTCCTCTCTTTTTGTATGGATGTTAAAATAGGTGCTTTCGAAAAAGCAGGAGCGTACGAAATATTATTCCTAAGATGCCACAAATAAATAAATATTTCAACATCGAACTCATTTATCGGGAGATGATCCAACATATTAGCTTTTCGGTTTGTCCACACAAAACGAGTAAGTCCGGTTCATTTTTTATTGACATACAAATCTCATCTCTTTATAGGTGATAGTTAATCAAAGAAACGAGGCATCCGGAGGATAGGCCGGCAAAACTTTTTCCATTACACTTAACCGGGCAAAGGTAGCACTTAATAATAAGGTGGGAAGTATGATTGAAATCAGAATACATGGTCGAGGCGGACAGGGAAATGTTGCTGCTGCTGAGCTTTTATCTGTTGCGGCCTTTAAGGATGGCAAATATGCTCAGGCATTCCCTTCTTTCGGAGCGGAACGAATCGGCGCCCCTGTCCAGGCTTTTGTGAGAATTGATGACAAAAAGGTTCGAACACGGGAGGATGTGCGAACGCCGGATTATCTGATCATTCAAGACCCTTTCCTCATTGAAACTGTACCTGTTTTGGAGGGGCTTAAGCCTGATGGTTTAATTTTGCTCAACTCAGATCAACTCCCCGAGGATGTGAACATCAAGACCACAGCCACCGTGGAAACCATCCCAGCCACTGAAATCGCCCTTGAAATCATCGGAAGACCCATTCCCAATGCGGTTATGATCGGAGCATTTTGTTCCATTACCGGTTTAGTGAGCCTGGACGCCGTTCAGGAAGCCATTATGGGCAAGTTTCCGGGCAGAGTTGGTGAAAACAATGTCGCTGCCCTTGAACGGGCCCACGAAATCATGCAAAAGAGGTAGCTCTATGCTTAAACAAGTTGAAGGATCTAATGCTGTTGCGGAAGTGGTGGCCATGTGCCGTCCAAATGTCATTTCCGCCTATCCGATTACTCCGCAAACCCACATTGTGGAAGATCTGGCGATGATTGTCGGCCAGGGAAAACTGGATGCCGAATACGTTAACGTAGAAAGTGAATTTTCCGCAGCTTCGGTGGTTTTAGGGGCAAGTGCTGCCGGCGCCCGTGCGTACACGGCAACTTCATCCCAAGGGTTGCTGCTGATGAGCGAGGTGATCTACTGCATCGCCGGGATGCGTTTGCCCATTGTTTTAACATGCGCCAATCGCGCCATTTCAGCGCCACTGAGTATTTGGAACGATCAGCAGGACTCCATGGCTTTAAGGGACGCCGGCTGGATTCAGCTCCATGCGGAAGACAACCAGGAGGCTGCAGATCTGCACATCCAGGCATTTAAAATTGCCGAGCAGACATCTCTGCCGGTGATGGTCTGTATGGATGGGTTTATTCTCACCCATGCTTTCGAACCGGTAGATGTTCCCGAGCCCAGAGAAGTCGACGCCTTTTTACCTCCATTTAAACCGAAAAATATTGTCGATCCTCGTTGGCCCAGAGGTATCGGCCTTTTCGCGGATCCGCGTTTTTACATGGAAACCCGCTTCATTCTACACCGAGCCATGGAAAAATCCGAGGAGACCATCAAAGAGGTGAACGCTGACTTTTCCAATGCTTTTGGCCGGGACAGCGGCGGTTTCATCAAGACCTACAAGCTGAAAGATGCCGATCTGGCAATAATTTCCATGGGCTCTGTGGTGGGAACCATCAAGGAGCTTATCGACCGGCTTGAAGAGGAAGGTAAAAAGGTCGGCCTTTTACAAATATGTTCCTATCGCCCGTTTCCGCGATACGAAGTTTACAACGCCTTAAAAGACAAAATGAACATTGTGGTGCTTGAAAAGTCCATATCACTGGGAAGAGGCGGCATTTTGGCCAGCGATGTGCGTTGGTCTTTTCCAAAAGCCGAGAAAAAAGATCGTAACATCAGCAGTTTCATTGCCGGCCTTGGGGGTCGCAACATACCGATGGATGATCTTCGGTATATGGTGGAAAAGGTAGAAAAAGAACCGGTGGAAATAGAATTTTTGGGGTTGAAGAAGGAACTTATAGCGGAGAAGGATTTATAATCATGAACCAAAGAGCTGAAGAACTTGATAAGGTCGAAAAAAAGGACTTATTTACCAGTGGCCATCGCGCCTGCGGCGGCTGCGGTCAGGCCCTTGCCGCCCGCCTTGTGCAGGATGCCTCAGGTGAAAATACCATTGCCTGTGTGGCCACCGGCTGTCTGGAAGTGTTTAGTTCACCCTATCCTGATCCGTCCTGGCGCCATAGGGTGTAAAGCTGGACCGCTGCACACCGGTATTCATGTAAGCCTCATTGTCGTAACAGACATAGAGTATATTATGACCCCGTTCAAACATGCCGCTGATGCACTGAAAACCGATGTCGGCGGTACT
>PVMS01164283.1_pt1 | contig 11694 bp, 10 predicted proteins | sample 1853461 | NCBI WGS metagenome assembly PVMS01 (sample SAMN08582032, study PRJNA380276) | Marine sediment metagenome, whole genome shotgun sequencing project. | isolation source: ocean sediment barecode stripped | collected 2017
TCAGGTGCATGAATATGGGGTTCTCCGTAATCCATGGAGCCAGTGTCCGGTACACTTTCCGAATGCTCAACCCATTGCGCTCCCGGTCGCTGCCATCCAGGGCCAGGATAAAGGTCCTGAAACTCTCAAAGGTCTCGCCCGGTTCCAGCCCGTAATCGGGTCCCATGGCTGGTTGGCTCTTTAGAATGCAGGGGGTTTTCATCTCCCAGTTCACCTGGGAGGTGTACTCCGGATCGGTCTCCCAGCTAATGGCGTTGGGCGACTCCACATAGGTAAATCCACCAAAAGCGTAGTCATTCTCCAGGTAGAGGTTTGGCAGATCCCATCGTGAAGGCTCATCCACAAAATTGTTCTGTTCGGGATGAGCGATGATTTCACTGGTAAAGTGATCAATTTTGATCACCTTCGAGCCCCTGTTTTCCACCTCGAACCACTTGCAGAGCAGGGGCAGGTGATCATAGATCTCATAATGCACCTTTATGGTCACACCCAGGAGTTCTGGTTTAGGGTGTATGTAGTTAAAAATAACCTCTTTACCACCTCTACTCCACTGATTGGATGGCATCCAGCGGCTCTTTTTCCAGTGAATGCCCGGTTGCATCTCCCTGATCTCCAATTCCTGGAACTCAAAGGAGTGGGCCATGGATTGCATCTCTTCCAGCCATTCCGGTTTCAGGTATCCATGCTCCTTCTGTCCCTTTAGTCCCCCTACTGCATAGGATGTGCCATCGATGGTTACCATGGCCTCAGGTTTAACGGAGCGGATGTATTCCTCCAGGGTGACCAGGTTTTTCAGACTAACCGTAGCTGCGTTGGGTGAAAGCCTGATGGTCCTGGAGATTAGTCCGTTGGACAGGATCACCTCCTTGTGCCCTTCCTGCTCAATGACCGATTTTACTTCCGGAGTGGCAAGCAACCAATCCCCTGTTGGCACCTGTGGTGGCCCTTTCTGAGCATCTGCACAAAAAATAAGAGAAAACAAAAATGTCAATAGCAGCGAAATATTTTTCATAATCCAAATTAAAGTATTTATTTGATGATTGATAATTCAACTATTCAAATCATGAAGAAATTTGCACTTGGACTGATGCTTTTTATGGGTTTTGTCCACCTGCTTGCAACTGGTGTGAATGACCAGAAACGGGTCCTGATCTACACCAAAAACGGAGAGGGATATGTGCACGAGAATATCGCGGCCAGCGTAGCTGCACTGGAGAAGATCTGTTCAGAGCAGGGAATTCAAACCGATGTATCGGATCAGCCTTCGGTTTTTACCAGGGAAAACCTGGAACAATACGACGCCATTGTGTTTTCCAACTCCAATAATGAGGGCTTTGATACAGATGCACAGAGAGAAGCATTTCAGGATTTCATACGGAGTGGAAAAGGATTTGCTGCCATTCACTCTGCCAATGCCACAGAGCGTCAATGGCCCTGGTACTGGGCCATGGTGGGAGGGAAGTTTATCAGGCATGCCCCTCACCAGGAGTTTGACGTGGTGGTCACCGATCCCAACCATCCTTCCACTTCCCACCTGCCGGCCAGGTGGACCATCAGCGACGAGTGTTACTACTCCTTTCATCTGAATCCTGATATTCACGTGTTGCTTTCAGCCGATATGACCACCATCGAGGATGAGGGAAAGGAAGAGTACCCGGGAGAAACCTTTGGCGAGCGTTTTCCCCTCTGCTGGTGTCACCAGTTTGAGGGAGGGAGGCAATGGTATACGGCCCTCGGGCACGATCCTGAATTTTATGAAGATCCGCTCTTTGTGGAACATTTAAGGGGTGGTTTAAACTGGATTATGGAAGGAGAGAAGAAATGAGAAAATCTATCAAAAAGTGCCTGGTGCTGGCTATGAGTGTGTTGATATCAGCGGGTGGTTATGCCCAGAGTGACAGCCAGCTGGCTACCCAAATATTGAATAATAAAAATTAGGAGGTTGTGTGAGATGGGGCTGGAGATGCTTAAAACCGGCTTTGATGCAGAGACTGCCTACAAATACATTAAAGTGACCGGAGACCGTACCATTCTCCAGGAAGAGGTAAACGGACGCACCGTTCTGGAGCGAATGGATTATGCGCTTGATTTCCTGATGCAATACAGATACAACAAGAAATACGGACTCCTCTGGGGGGCAACCACAGCCGACTGGGGAGACGTACAACCCCTGCCCGAATGGGGAGTGAAGTATGATGAATACAGTACCGTGGCCATAGATATTTACGACAATGCCATGTTCTTGATAACCATTGACAATTACCTCTCTTTTCTTGAAGACGGGGAGGAGATAAAAAAGTGGAAAGAGCCTCATAAACAGACCCACCAACGAATCAGGGAGCACCTGTGGGATCCGGAGCAGCAGAAATTTATCCCTCACCTCTATATCAATGGGTGTTTTGCCTGAAGCCATTGAAGCACTTCAGAATTGGGCAAATTCTGTTCCCAAATAAAAAACAGCCTGCCGATCATGATCAGCTGGCTGTACCACTGCATCTTTTCAGATGAGGTACTAATTTAATTCTTAAAATGAAGCCCTATACCAATGGCCACCCACGAGTGAGCGGTTGTATTCTTGGCAGCTAATGCATAGTCATACCTGGCAAACAAATTTAATCCCAGGCTGTAGGAGATATCATAGATCATACCGATTTCAGGATAGAGACCAAAATGCCATATCTTATCCTGAACGTAATAGATTCCCATATCTGTACGCTCATTGATTTTGTATGCTCCCAGTCCACCGGCAACATAGAATTGAAAATCACTGGATGAATTCAGGAAGTATGTGAGCCCCAGGGTCCATGGAAATGAGTTGATATACTTATACTGTTTCCCGGTAACAGCGGATGTTCCATCATCGCTGGTGTAGGTCTCAAAATCCCTGGCCTCATAAAAGGTGGCCCAGGAAAATCTCATATCCGCAGCAAGGTTATCGGTCAGATAACGTCCCACTTTAATGGAAGCACCTCTGAAACTGGTCGCAGATATAAATTCTGAGGTCTCCCCCAGGGGAATCGACATATCATAGGACACATTGGTAAACCAGAACTGTCCAAACCCATTTGCTGAAATGAACAAAGCTGCTACTGCAATTAATATTTTTATTTTTTTCATGATTCTATAAGTCAAAATGTAAAACAGGCTGATTAGTTAAATAGGTAAGGTGATTGTTCAAAACTCTGATCAATGGCTCTGTCGATCCTCCACTCCATATTCGCCTGATCACCGCTTAACAGCCCATTGGTGGATGCCTGCCAGGAAATGGGAATCACCTCTGCTTCGTGATCGATACCAGCCAGGTCTACCATTTCTATAAAAAGACTCCCGGTTGAGTAGCTGTAGGTATAAGGATACCCCCAACCATAGCCGGGATACCAAGGATACCCGGGGTAATAACCTCCGCCCCAGCCCCAGCCAGGGTAGCCCCAGTAGCCACCTCCGCCGGGGACGTAACCAACACCAGTGTACTTGGTAGAAGTAGCGATCACATTGAGCAGAACATCCGACTGTCCAATAAGCACTGAATCTGCATTATCACCTTCAATTCTGGTATACCCGGCACTGGTCATATGGGTCGCAATTCTCTCAAGTATAGCATCATCGTAACTGCGATTCACATCGTCTTCCTGACCTTCTTCCACTGGGTGATAGACGAAATCAGACATGAAGTATTTCTTTTTACTTGAGAAATCAAACTGATCATCATACTCTGTGGCCACTATATCTGTTTCGCTATAATACTGAACACCACCCGGATAGCATGAAAAAAACAGTGCGGGCACCGAGGCGAAAAACAGGTAAATAAAATATCTTCTAACACTGTGTGAAAAGCTCATAGTCTTAATTTTATTTTTTATGATTCACTAAATTATCATTATTCTGCTCAAACAACAACATATCTCATCAAAGGTTCACCATGTATGGTATAATCAGATCCATCTAAAAACCTGCCTGCAGGGGCTAATGCAGCTGTGAATTTCATGATAAACAAATAGAACCTTTTCTGTAGTGCGATGTTTATACATTATCAGTAAATTAATGCATCCGAGAATTAATCCTTTACCTCATGAAAAACAGTGTTTTTGTACCACTCTCAGCCCTGGTATTCGCGTCTCTTTTTCCGGGGTGCAAAGAGCAAGAAGCCAGTCAGGTGCCACCTCCCAATGTACAGGTGGTTCAGGTGATCCAACAGGATATTCCAGTAATTGAGGAGTTCGTCGGACAAACCTACGGATTGTTTGATATCGCCATTCAGGCACGCGTAGACGGATTTTTGGAAGGAATCCATTTCGAAGAGGGGAGAAGGGTAAGAAAGGGTCAGTTGTTATATACGATCGATCCTCAGCCACTGGAAGCCAAGGTGGCACAAGCCATGGGGAGACTGGCGGAAGTAAATACAATGCTGGTAAAGGCTGAGAATGACCTTGTGAGGATCAAACCACTGGCTGAAATCAACGCAGTGAGTAAAAGCGACCTGGATGCAGCTATTGCCCAGCGTGATGCAGCGATAGCATCTGTGGATGCGGCCGAGGCTTCACTGAACTCGGCAAAAATTGAACTGGGATATACCAGGGTATACTCACCCATCAATGGAATTATCGGGAAAACTGAAAAATATCCGGGTGACTATGTGGGCCGGGGTATGACGGATATGGTGCTTAATGAAGTATCGCGCATTGATACAATCCTGGTGAATTTTCATATTCCCGAAGAGCAGTATCTCCAATTAGCAGCTGAATTTCTCACCGGTGCAAAGGAGACCAGAAGGGAGTCCCGGGAAGAGGAAGAGGGGCTGACCATGATCCTGGCAGACGGGTCCGTTTATCCCTATGAAGGAAAGACAGAATTTGTGAACAGGCAGGTCAATGCCACCACCGGGACCATCTTACTTCAGGCCTCATTCCCCAATCCGGATAGGCTTCTCAGGCCGGGACAGTTTGCAAAGGTAAGGGCGATCATTGACTTAATTCCACAGGGATTGCTTGTTCCCCAGCGTTGTGTTCAGGAGATGCAGGGCAGTTTTAATGTATTTGTGGTCAATGATCAGGATGAAGTGGAGTTTCGCGATATCAAAGTTGGTTCTGCCTACCAGACCAGCTACCTGGTTGTTACATCCGGACTGGAACCCGGAGACCGGATCGTTTACGAGGGATTGCAAAAGGTGAAAAGCGGGACCAAAGTGAATCCGGTATTAAAGGATATTTTCATTTCAGAATCAGATAACTAGGATCCCATGGGTAATTTTTTCGTCAGACGACCAATCGTGGCCATGGTGATTGCCATTGTCATCTTGATAGTAGGGACTATATCTCTGCTCAATCTCCCCATGGAGCAATATCCCGATATTACACCACCCATGGTTGAGGTCAGCGCCATCTACACCGGTGCCAATGCCCTTAATGTGGAACAATCGGTTTCAACTCCACTGGAACAGCAGATCAATGGGGTTGATAACATGATCTATATGAAGTCCATCAATGCCAACGATGGCTCCATGAAAATTCAGATCACCTTTGAAGTGGGTACTGATCCGGATATGAATACGGTTTTTTCTCAGAACCGGGTCTCTTCGGCCACCCCAAAACTTCCTGAGGAAGTAAAGCGAATAGGTGTTAATACGGATAAGACCATGAGCAGCATGATCATGGCCATATCCCTTTACTCCGATGGACGGTATGACCAGAATTTCCTGGGGAATTATGCCCTGATCAATATTAAGGACATCCTGGCCCGGATAAAAGGGGTGGGCAGGGTGAGTGTTCTTGGAGCCAGCGATTACTCCATGAGAATCTGGGTAAAGCCAGACCGGCTGGCTCAGCTGGGCATCACCGTTCCGGAGATAACCAATGCCATCAGGGAGCAAAATGTGATTGTTCCAGGTGGAAAGTTTGGCGCTGAACCTGCTCCTGCCGGGACAGATTTCACCTACAGTGTTAGGATGCCCGAACGGCTGGTTTCAATAGCTGAGTTTGGAGCCATTGTAATTCGGACCACCAGTGACGGATCCCAGGTGAGAATCAGGGATGTGGCCACAGTGGAGCTGGGTGTGGAATCCTATAATGTGGTGACACGCTTTGCAAAGGAGCAGTGCGCATTGATCACCCTCTACCAGGCACCGGGTACCAATGCGGTGGATCTTGCCAGCCAGGTGATTGGGGCCATGGAGGATATGAAGGGTTCATTCCCGGAAGGCGTTGATTACGAAGTGGGACTCGATTCCACCCTTCCCATTACTGCGGGGATCAAGGAGATTGTGATCACCCTTCTTATCGCACTTTCACTGGTTATTCTGGTGGTTTTCATATTTATACAGGATTTGAGGGCTACACTGATCCCCATCGTTGCCATCCCTGTTTCATTGATTGGCGCCTTCGCCATATTCCCAATGCTTGGGTTTACCATCAATGTTCTCTCCCTGCTTGGACTGGTGCTGGCCATCGGAATTGTTGTGGATGATGCCATTGTGGTTGTGGAGGCGGTCCAGGTCAACCTGCAAAAGGGGATGAACGCAAAGGAAGCCACCATTTATGCCATGAAGGAGGTGACCGCACCAATAATCGCCACTACCCTTGTACTGGTGGCTGTATTTATCCCGGTGGCATCCATGGGTGGGATTACCGGCCGGCTGTACCAGCAATTCGCCATTACTGTGGCTGTCTCTGTTGTATTCTCCTCCCTGAATGCGTTAACGCTTAGCCCTGCGCTCTGCGCTTTGCTACTCAGAAAGCCAGAACCCAAGAAAGGACCCCTGGGCTGGTTTTTTAAGAGATTTAATGCGGGCTTTGATAAAACCTCGGTGGGTTACATGAAATTGACCAATATACTCACCCGGAAGCTTAAAAGGGGTGTGGTTTTTATAGTGATCCTGTCAGCATCTATTGTGGTTATATCAAAATTTGTTCCCGGGGGATTTGTGCCTGAAGAGGACCAGGGATATATCTATGTGAATATGCAGTTGCCCAATGCTGCATCCCTGCAACGGTCCGATGCTGTGATGGCCAAAATTGAGTCTGTACTTGATCAGTTCGAAGAGGTTAAATTTGTTACCACAGTTTCAGGTTTCAACCTGCTTTCCGGAAGTATGTCCACCAATTCGGGGGTTGTGTTTCTCACACTGACCGACTGGAAAGAAAGGGATATCACGGCGATTGAACTGGCTAAAAAGCTGAATGTGGCCTTTTATATGGATATTCCGGAGGCACAGGTGTTTGCCTTTGGCCCACCTGCCATCCCGGGCCTGGGAACCGGTGCAGGATTTACCATGATGTTGCAGGACAAGGGAGGAAACACCATCAATTATCTCTCTGAGCAGACCATGAAATTTATTGCTGCGGCCCGACAGCGTCCCGAAATAGGAAGTATATTCACAACTTTTCAGGCCAATACCCCACAGCGATCCGTTGAGATCAATACGGACAAGGTTCTGAAAACGGGTGTTGCCCTGAATGATCTCTATACCACCATCAGTGCCTTTCTGGGAGGGGCTTATGTCAATGACTTCAATCGTTTTGGACGGCTTTATAAAGCATATGTGCAGGCCGAACCTGAATACAGACAGAATGAATCGCAACTCTCCCTCTTTTTTGTAAAAAACAACCAGGGAGAGGATATTCCACTCTCTTCGCTAGTGAGTGTGAGTAAGATCTCCGGTCCGGAGTATACTTACAGGTACAACCTTTACCGTGCAGTTGAAGTTTCAGGAACCCCGGCCGCAGGTTACTCTTCTACCCAGGCGCTGGATGCGCTTGAGGAGGTTGCTGCGGAGGTATTGCCTTTCGATATGGGCTATGAGTGGAGCAACATGTCATACCAGGAGAAGTCTGCATCAGGCTCAGGTAATGTGGTATTTCTCTTCGCACTGATTTTTGTATTCCTTATCCTGGCTGCACAGTATGAGAGTTGGACCCTTCCATTCAGTATTTTACTGGGCACACCTTTTGCTGTTTTCGGGGCCATGTTGTTCCTGATGATAGCCCGCTTTTTCAGTGAAAGTTATGAAAACAATGTCTTTACTCAGATTTCGCTGGTAATGCTCATAGCCATGGCTGCCAAAAATGCCATTCTGATTGTCGAATTTGCAAAACTGAAATTTGATGAAGGGATGAGTCTGGAGGAATCAGCCCGGGAATCAGCCCGCCTCAGGTTCCGTCCCATTTTGATGACTGCTTTTTCATTTATCCTGGGTATTTTCCCACTGGTGGTGGCCAGTGGGGCAGGAGCGGAAGCGCGCAAGGTAATGGGCGTGGCACTGCTTGGGGGTATGACCCTGGCCACCCTGCTTGGTGTGTTCTTCTACCCAATGCTCTTCGTGCTTATTGGAAAGCTTGGCAAGTACGAGCAGAAGCGAGATAAACTGCAATCACAAACCACAAAAGACTCACCTGATGAACTTTACTAAAATGAATTTCATTAAACCAATTGTAGTAGCAGCCCTTATGGCCGTTGTGGTTGCAGGTTGTATGGTGGGTCCCAACCTGGAGAAACCTGTGGCCGGGACCGAAGAGCAATTCAGATTTGACAGTATTGCCGGTGATTCAACGATCAACCTTGCATGGTGGGATCTTTATAACGATCCCATGCTGGATACCCTGATCTACCTGGCCCTGAAACGCAACCAGGATGTGTTAATTGCAATTTCGCGAATCGAGCAGGCCTATGCCATCCTGGGTGTATCTAAGGCAGATATATGGCCCTCAATCGGGTACGATGCATCTGCAACATATAGCAGACCCGGTTCAGCCGGTCAGGGTACCGATCCGGGGGCTCTGTTTACCATTACACCCAATGTTTACTGGGAGCTGGATTTCTGGGGTAAAGTAAGAAGATCAAACCAGGCAGCCCGGGCAGAGATTGCTGCTTCGGAAGAGGCACTCAGGCTTGTGCAGATCAGCCTGATTACTGCCGTGGCCGATGGTTATTTTCAGCTGTTGGACTTTGATAAGCGCCTGGAGATATCACAGCGCACCTGGGAGACCCGGAAAGAATCGCTGTGGATTATTGATCAGCGCTTTCAAAATGGGACAGTCCCTGAAATTGACCTCAACCAGGCGCAACAACAGGAGGCCATAGCAGCAGTCGCTATCCCAATCTACGAGCGCGGTGTGGCCCGGACCGAGAATTACCTCAGCATCCTTATCGGTCAGAATCCCAGGAACATTGAACGGGGTACATTGGACAGGCTGGTCATTCCTCCGCCGGTACCCGTGGGAATTCCTTCAGAAATATTACAGCGTCGACCTGATCTGATCCAGGCCGAGCAACTTTTTTATGGGGAAACAGCACGAATCGGTGTGGCTCAGGCCATGCGTTTCCCATCTTTCAGTATCACAGGTGCTCTTGGTGTGGGGAGTACAGACCTCTCATCACTGGTTAGTGGAGAAGCTTTGGTTTATTCAATCGGTGGAAGCATGCTTGGTCCCATCTTCAACTGGGGAAAAAACAAACGCAGGGTGGAGATTCAGCAGGCTGTGGCTAAGCAATCACTTTACCAGTACGAGAAAGCTGTGTTAAATGCATTTCGTGAGGTGGATGATGCCCTGGTCGATATTTATACCTATAAAAAGGAGTCAGATTCCAGGCAGAGACAGAAGGCAGCGGCCATCAATGCAGCCCGGTTATCGCGGGCAAGGTATGACGGGGGACAGACCGGTTACCTGGAGGTGCTTGAGACCGAGCGTTCCATGTTCAATTCTGAACTTGAAACAGCAGCAGCCAGGCGAAATCACCTTTCAGCCTACATATACCTGTACAAGGCACTGGGCGGTGGTTGGATTACCCAGGAAGAGGAGGCTGCGGAAGCAGAGGCTGTCGCTGCTGAGGCAGCATCAACCGATGTTCAGTAACTACCGGTCCGGTCCTGATCGGTGAGTCTTTGGAAGAGCCCTGGTTTATGAGGCGCAATCCACACAGCTTAAACTTTCAGGCCGGTAGAGCATTCTTGCCTCCGGAATCGGTTTACCACATTTGATACATTTACCGAAGTCACTGGTTCCAACTAGTGACTGTACCCGCTGTAAATTTCTCAGTTTCGCCTCTGCCTGTCTTAGGGAGGCTTCGGTCACACTTTTATTATTGATTGCATCCATGCGGGAAATGCGACCGATGGCATCATCAGGAGCCACAGGTTCAGTCATCTCTTTATATTCTGCGATTAATTTCTGTGTCTTTGTAATCTCCTCCAGAATATTTTGTTCAATCTTCTCCTTTTTCATGGCCTGTGATTTGTAAATCATTCTTATACAAATATATAACTTGGTTAAGTTTTAAAGATAAACTGAAAATAAATCATATATTACAAAACTAACCCAAACTTAATAAAATGGATAAAGCTTCAACCATTGTGCTTGCATCTTCATTAATTATTATCATGCTGGGCATGGGACTATCCCTTGTGGTGGATGATTTTAAACGGATTATAGTTTATCCCAAAGCCATCCTGGTGGGATTGGTGAATCAATTGATTTTCCTTCCATTGATTGGTTTCGGAATCATTTTTGTATTTCCGCTGGCTCCCGAAATTGCCATCGGAATCATGATCCTGGCAGCGTGTCCGGGTGGCCCTACCTCCAACCTTATTGCCCACCTGGCCAAAGGAGATACAGCCCTCTCAGTAACCCTTACAGCTTTTAGCAGTTTTATCACCATACTGACCATCCCTTTTATTGTCAATTTTGCATTGAAGCACTTTCTGGAAAAGGGTGAGATGATCAGACTGGATGTGATGGACTCAATCAGGAATATCTTTGTCATTATCATCATCCCCATTGTTATCGGAATGTTGATCAGGCGATATGCCCCTGATTTTTCAAAAAAAATGGGGAAACCGGTCAGGTTTGCATCGGCCATTGTTCTGGCCCTGGTGATAATCGGAATTGTGATCAAGGAGAAAGAAAATTTCGTCTCTTATTTTCAACAGGCCGGGATAGTGGCCTTGCTGCTCAATGTGATCAGCATGGCAGTGGGCTATTTATCTTCCAGGCTTTTCAGGATAACAGATCGAAGAGCCATTTCAATATCCATCGAATCGGGCATACAGAATGGAACCCTGGCCATAACTATTGCTGTGGTACTTCTCGGAAGTACCGAGTTTGCAATTGCTCCGGCCATTTATAGTCAGCTTATGTTCTTTACAGGAGGGGTGGTCATCTACCTGGGGCTGATAAAGGAAAAGAGGAGGACCGTTGAGGTACCTAGTCCTTTGGGGTAATTTTCCTGAGTACTTTACAGGGATTTCCAATGGCCACCACATTGGAGGGAATATCACTGGTTACTATACTGCCCGATCCGATGACCACATTGTCACCTATGGTGATACCCGGATTGATCACCACATGACCTCCAATCCAGACATTATTTCCTATGGTAATGGGTAGGGCATATTCCAGCCCGTCCGTTCTGGAGGAGTGATCAAGGGGATGTCCTGCGGTATAGATTCCCACATCGGGTCCGATCAGGGCATTTTCTCCAATGTGTACAGGTGCACAGTCCAGGATCACCAGGTTAAAATTGGCATAGAAGTTTTCTCCCACATGGATATTGTACCCATAGTCACACCTGAACGGAGGTTCAATGAAAAATTGTTCTCCTGTATTGCCAATCAAAGATTTAATCAGTTCCTTCTTCTTATCCGGCACAACGGGCGACAGGTGATTAAATTCATGAACAAGCATCCTGGCTTTCAGACGCTCATCA
>PVMS01061334.1_pt1 | contig 11691 bp, 10 predicted proteins | sample 1853461 | NCBI WGS metagenome assembly PVMS01 (sample SAMN08582032, study PRJNA380276) | Marine sediment metagenome, whole genome shotgun sequencing project. | isolation source: ocean sediment barecode stripped | collected 2017
CGAGTTTTCTTTTTCCCGTTATCGCCTGGTTCAACCTGGCGGATTCCAATTTTGCCGCCTTGAGCAAACTTCCACCCGGTGAGCAGTATCGTCAGTTGAGTCTTTTGTTGCTGGTATCGGGCGCCACCGAACCCGAATTGCTGGCGCTGCTCCAGCCGCTGGTGGAAAAACACGCTGCTTCGGGCGAACCGGGTAATTTTGCATTACAACTTGACGACTTCGGTACGCCGCTGGCCCGAATTGTCGACCAGGAAACCATGCTGGCGAGTGCTGCCCAACTGTTCAGCTATACGCGAGAAAACAGCCTGCAAATCCAGGCCCGGCTAACTGCGATAGCCACGAGTAATCCGATCCTGGTCAGCATGGTCGATGTGAATGAAATCGCCGAGGATGCCATCATCATCCGCAATGCCATTGCGGACAGCATTGAATATTCTGATCTGTCTGACGACCCGGCAGTGGGTCAGCGCCTGCAAAATTTCCGGGCCCAGACTATCTACCTGCGCAATATGATGGAGTACAACATTTTTCAGGAGGAGTTGGCCCAAATCACCAATGAAGCCATCGTCGACCTGGGTGGCCGGCTGGATGCCTACCAGCGAATGTTTGTGGATGAAATAGATCCGGAACTGATCCAGCGCCGGATCGAATCAGCCGAAACCATGAATGCCCAGACCGGCTTTCGATATGATGATCAGGCCCTCATGCGCACCAACGAATTGCTGATGATGCTGATTCTGATGGAGAGTCAGGTCAGATAGAGTCCAGGAAGCCTGTTTTTATTGTAGGAGCGAGCCTTGCTCGCGAATTTTATTTACAATATGCGGGCTAAAACCTTTCGCGAGCAAGGCTCGCTCCTACAAATTCCGGGAAATCTGTCCTGAAGGGAGCGAGTGAAGGCTAAGGAGTTTCATCCTCCTCTTCCGCTTGTTCAACGCCTTCCAATTTGCTCAGGTCGCGTATTGCGATGATTCCGGGCGTATCCAGATTCAGATCCATTGTTGCTGACTTTTCTTCGTTCTGATTTTCCGCTTCGGCTGCTTGCGCCTGTTCACTGGCCTGAGCCATCTGTTCAGATGCCGCTTGTGCTTCAGCCGGGTCAGCTTGTGCTTGCTGACTCTCCCCGGGGGGCTGTGGCTCTGCGGGCACTGACTGGGCCGCTACGCCCTGTAACTGCTCCAGTTGCTCAATAGGCAGACTGCCGTCCGGAGCTTGCTCCGGGCTATCCTGCACCGCCTGCTCATCGGAACTTTGTTGCTGCTCGCTTCCACTGTCCGCAAGATCGGCATTCTGATCTGGTGGTGATTCACCCTGATCCGTGCCGCCGGAGGCCTGACCTTGCTGTGGATCGCTTCCATCTGCGAGGCTGGGGGCCTGACCCTGCTGTTGGCTGCCTGCTGACCCGCCAGGAGCCTGACCCTGCTTTCCGAGCAAAAAGTCGAGCGCGCTTTGTGAGACCCCCGCCGTGCTGATATCATCACCATCTTTCTGGCTGCCCGACTGGTAGGGTTCATAACTGCCGGCAGTGCCGGTCTCGCCGTCACCCGATTGTTCACCTTGCTGGCCAGACTCTCCTTCTCCGCCTCCCGGTTTGCCGGCCTGCTCGGCGATCTGCTCACCGTCTCCGCTGCTATCTGCACCGGGTTGTTGCTGGTCATTGCCCGGCATGGGCGGGCGAGTGGCGCCGAAAGCCCCCGCCTCGCGCTTGTGGTATTTGTCTACCTGTTCTGCCCAGGCTTCTTCTTCCTGTTCACGCAGCACCGGGTCCTTTGCGGCTGCTTCGGTTGGCTCATAAGGGTAATCCTCGAGCACGTCGCTGGGCTCCCATTGATCATTTTCAATGATGATATCGGTGATTTGCTTACGGATATTTTTTTGTGATTCCTCGGGAAGCTTGTCTATTTCTTCCTGCTCGCGCTGGGCGGTGTAACTGGTATTGGTGAAAGTCTCCTGATCCCGCGCACCCTCCAGTTCCATGCGGCGGCGATAGGCTTCCTCGGTTTCTTCAGTGTGTTCACTGGATTCGTCGTTTTCACCCGTTTGCGGAGCGCTCTGCTGGGCCTGGGCCTCGATCAGGCAGCCCAATGAAAGCAACAGCAAAAGCAAAAATCTGGTGGGCAGTTTAAACATATTCATGCCGCTTCATGGCTCCTGGGTGGCTGGAAATGACAAACGCCTTATCCAGATGACCGGTATTCAGTGATAATAGTTCCTGCAGGTGCACTTCAGTACACGCTTATCAGGCAGGCAAAAGCAATTATACGGTGACCTTTCTGAACGGAAACTGACTGGTTCTCTACCGCCAGTGGCCCATCCGCCAGATTTGGAATGATTGATACGTTTTGATTCATTGATCTTTGACCTCCCGTACCAGGCGAAATCCGGTGAAGTCGTTTCGGTCACCGGTTTTCAGATTAAAACGCGCCGGCAACCTGATTTCCCTGGTTCCGGTGAACCAGGACCCACCCCGGGTCATACGTGAACTACAAATGCCACGGCCCCAGGCGCTGCCATCAGCCGGGGCATCCAGGTAGGAAAGGTTCATGCAGTCGAGTGTCCACTCCGCGACGTTGCCAATGACGTCGTAAATTCCGAATGCGTTTGCTTTGAAGGAGCCCACCGGAAGCGTTTCCAGGGCCGCCGAATCAGCGCAGTCGTCATGTTGCCAGCGCAGACCCGTTTCACTGCCTGCGATATTTCCGTACGCACAAATTTGATCAGGATTGCCCCCGGGCCAGTCGCCCTGTTCACCGGCTCTGGCCATGTACTCCCACTCGCTCTCGCTGGGCAGCCGGTAAGACTGCCCCGTCTGCTGGTTGATCCAGGATACATATTCTTGCGCATCGTTCCACGAAACCATGATTACGGGTCGCTTATCCCGCCCCCAGCCGTTGTCGCGCGGCCGGACGCTGCACCCGCCCTGTGTGGCACACTGGTCCCACTGAGCGAAGGTCACTTCGAACACTCCGACTGCAAACGATTCGGAAAAAGTTACCATTCGTTGAGGCTTTTCCTTGTTTAGTGCATAAGTTGAGGAATCTTCTGATCCTTGCCAGTAAGAACCGGCAGGAACCACCACCATGGTGGGGCAGTGTGTGCAATCTTTGAATGTCTTGCCCGGACGCAGGGTCAGGTCATCAATCGCTTCGAGCGCGGAGGCTACGTTCCCTCCGCCCGGAAAAGCATCGATGTAGGTCTGATAGGCTTCGATTGTATTCAGCTTTCTGGCCGCATCGAAACCGCGCTTGTCATTGATTTGATCACTCAATTGCCGGCGAAATGCATGGGCTTCATCAATATGCAGGCCGCCCGGCCAATCGGCGATGTAGTTGTCAATCGATTCGATGGTGCGTGCGGCCCGGGCATTTGTCCAGTCATTATCATCCTGCCGGCTCTGTTCCTGGAGCAGGCGTTCCTGTTCCGCCTGTGCCAGTTCAAATTCCTTGAGGAGAATCATCGCATCTGTGTGGTGCAGGCCGTTCGGGAAATTTTTCAGATGCGCATCAATGGCGGATTTCGAGCCGTCCGCCCGTACTTGCTGCCAGGCTTTTTGATCCAGTGAATCCAATTGCTGCTGTGCCTGCAGGGTATGAATTGATTGGGGGTAGTCCTGCATGAATAACTGGTATGCGAAGGCCGTGTCGGCATCCAGTGCGGCCTGCCAGCGGGCGGTCTCCTCCACGGAGACTTGACTCTCGGCTTGCTGGTCAGCCTCATCAGTGCGCGGTGTGCCGGCTGTGGTTTCTTCAGCGGGCGCAGGATCGCCTGTTCCGCCGCCGCTTAGCAGGTAAATCGCCGCTCCTGCGACAGTGATCAGAAAAATACTCAGAAGAATAATGGGTAACCATTCCCTTCCTTCCCGTTCAATGGATGCAGGAAGTTCTGTGAGTACTGTGGTGTGTCGGTTTTTGTGGCCTGAAAAGCGCGGCCGCCACTCGCGTATGCTTTGCGGACGAGATCGCGCTGCTACCGCAAGGCCCAGGCCAATAGCCTTGAACCAGTGTGCATAGCCACTTTCCGGCACTGCACTGCTGAGTGGAAGCAAGGGGTCCGTTTTATTTGCGTCGATGGCCAGTTTTCGCTGACTGGCCGCAATCGGCACCCGTCCGGTGATCGAACGGTAGAGTGTGGCCGCCAATCCATAAATCTCCGTCCATGGGCCGACTATGCCGTTGGCTTCTGATTGTTCTGAGGCGGCATATCCCTCGCTGCCCAGTTTTCTCCGCATGTTTGAATTGGCTTCCAGCCATTGACCTGCGGCGCCGAAGTCGAGCAGGATCGGTTCGCCACTTTCGGTAATGTAGATGTTGGCTGGCTTGATATCCTGGTGAACGACACCTTTGTCATGAATATACTCAAGCGCATTCAAGAGTGGCTGTGCCAGAGCCCATGCTTCTTCGGCAGTCAGGGTTCCGCTTTTCCTGAGCAATTTGTTCAGGGCCTCTCCCCGATACCATGGCATTAACAGGTAGGCTGTACCGTTGGCTTCGAAACAACGGAAAACGGTAACAATATTGGGATGATCCAGTGGCGCAACGGTACGCCCTTCCTGCAGAAAATGCGCCAGGCCCGAGGCAAAAATGCCAAATGACCGTTCACTGGCGGGCTTCAGCGTGCCATCCTCCTCACGATAAGCGTGTTCGCGCGGCAAATATTCCTTGAGGGCAAACGATTTTCCCAATGACTCATCGGTCACCAGGTAGGTGATGCCAAAAGTACCCTGGCCCAGAACCCGGTCAATGCGGAGCTTGTCGAGCATGAATCCGGGCGCGAGGGCCGGTGAAACTGAACTCATTTGGCTGCCCGATGGTCCGGGGTAATTTTGAAGCTGAAACGACAGCTGCCGACGATGATCAGGTCACCTGGCTGAATGTACATGGTCTCGCCCTCGAGGCAGGGTACCCCGTTGATAGAAGTACCATTACTCGAACCCAAATCCGAAATCGTCAACATCTCACTCGTTCCATTCACACTCGCATGCCGCCTGCTGACGGTTGTGCTGCCAATGTTGATATCTGCATTGCCCCTGCCAATGATTATGTTAATGGCGTTGCTGCTCACCTTGCAGCCCGTATCAATGTCAGTACCGTCTGCCATCAGGCCAGTAATCGACAGAGTACTGTTGAGGCCATGGGTGGTGAAGCCGGCTTCATCTGGATTATCAACCGCAGTATCCGGTTCGTCAGAGGGTTGTGGGTCCGCCTCAGCCGCTGAGCGCTCGCTTCGACGGTTACGCAGGTGATGCACAAAAAACCCGGCGCCGATCAACAGTCCGGCGAGGAGCAGCCAGAGCCATGCTGACAGGCCCGATTGCTCACTATCACCACCATCAGTTGCTGTTTCCAAAATGGCTTCAGCCTGGCTTGAGCCATCTTCGTAAGGTGGCAGGATTTCCATTTCATCGAGATTGCCATCAGGCAATTCTGGCGCAGCTTCTTCCGCTGTTTCTTCGGCCAGTTCTTCTTCCGGTGAATCAGCGGGCTCAAGGTCAGCTTCGGGCATTGCCGGCTCCGGCTCTGATTCTGCGGGTGGAATTTCCTGCGTGGGTTCATCTACTGCTTCTTCCACCTGGGGCGGGGTAATATCTTCCGCCACGGGTTTTGTATCGATTGCTTGCCGGCATTGCCTGATACGTGGTTCCAGCTGCATTTCGGCCATAATTCGCTGCAGGTCCTTTTGCCACTGATAGCGCGGTGCTTCCGCTGTTGACATGCTTTGCACGCCATCTGCCGAGCTGTATCCGGCCAGATTTCCGCATTCATCCAACAGCGCACCAGACACGTTGGGTAACAGGGTATCTACGGAAATAACAGGATTGTTGCTTTCATCCAGTATGGTCAGCGAGGCCTCGATATCCAGAGGAGCAGCACCCTCAGCGATCATTTCCGCCGGCGGGAATGCAGTCAGCCGAACCCGGCTGCCATCTGTCAGTGGAGCAGCGGAAAAAGCGGCACCGCGGCGCTGCAGAGTTTCAACCGACAACACTTGCAATCCTCTGTCGGGAAAACGCCTGAGTATTTTTTTCTTTCTTCCATGACGGATGATGTCGGTACCACCGTCCAGCACGATGATCTCATCACCCAGGCTGGCAAATTCCAAAGGAACCAGCACCAGGCCTGATTCTGCGATCACCACACCGGTGGTGGGTTCGACATGAGTGGCTGATACCAGCCGCAATACGGGAACCGTCCACGCGGGCATAAAGTCAGCCTGAGACATGGTCGACTGCGCCGGTGTTTGCGCCGGACACCAGCCCGTGGCAAGAGAAACACAGGCAAAACAGATTAGAACCAGCAGTTTTCGAATTGAGCTATTCATCAGGAAAGGTAGTCTTCAGGGGGCATAAAGTCGATTGATAAGATTATCCAGACAGTACTGGCCGGCCCTGTTAAGGGCAATTTCTTCCCTGCTTTGCACCAGGTTTTGGATAAATACCAGGACTGCCGCCATCACCAGGGCCAGCAAGGTCGTGCTGAAGGCCACTCCCAGCCTCTCAGTGACCTGGTAGAGCATATCCGGGGCTTCGACGTTGGCACGGTTGCCTGCGTAATTTAACGCCAGCATGATGCCAATGACGGTGCCGATGAAGCCAAGAGAAGGTATCAGCCAGGTAATATAACGAATCATGTTGTAGCGCAGGTCGATTTCATGCAAATACAACTCCAGGCTTGAATTGAGCAACGAATTGGTCTGGTCGGCGGAATGGCTCAAGTTAAAGCCCAGCACGCAGCGCTCGATCAGGCGGGGTACGAAACACACATTGCGGTATTTGCTGGCGCGTACTTTCTGGTAGATGGGTGTAATGTCATCGCCGGGGCGCAGAACAGTTTCCTCATCTTCCGGAAGATAGTTCCGGTCAAGCTGGTTGGCTTCAAGCCGGCCAGCCCGCCAGCGAATTGACAATTCGCCCAGCCCGACAAAAAAAGCCAGCCACAGCATGTTCTGCACCGTGAGCGGCCAGGATGAGCGCTTGATGTCCAGAATGATCGCTGCAGCACCGGGTGGCAGCATACGCGCCAGCAAGGCAATAACGATGATGGCAGTGATCAGACTGACGATGAGTATGATTATTCGCATAGTTTGTCTGGCAGCGACTCAGCAAGTGTTAACAGGCCCTAGTTGCTTTCCTCTATATTTCCCGTGACTGGATTGCGTTTCGGGTGCTCAATGATGATCTTTGGCTTCGCCAGGTCATTCAGATGTTGGTCAAATATCAGGGGCTTTCCGCGTACTGAGTAACCCTCTCTCAGTCGCACCCGTCGTTGTCCGTCGAAAGCGGACACCAGTTTTTCCAATGACACTTCTTTCTCACCGAAACGGATTCGATCCTGCGTTCCGAGTATGACTTTCTTTATGCGTATCCAATGATCGTTCCGGTTGAGGAAGGTCCCATTATGGGAATTTTCGTCTTGTACGGCCAGATAGCCTTCCTCCGTCACGTGAATCTGCACGTGAACGCGGGACACTGACCTGTGATTCACAACGATGTCGCATTCGCTGCCGCGGCCAAGGTTTTTCGTGGTCATGGACCGGGTATCTGGTCATGGTGGACTGTGTGACAGCCGATTTGAGGCATACACGATTCAATTTTTGGCATGGCATTTTCCACCGCTTACCGCACTCCTGCGAAACAGGGCAACTATGATACATTGTATGACCTTAACGGAGTGTTAATCATAGCTAGGAGTCTGCGCGGTAGAAAGTACTCCTACTGCGAAAGTGTCACAGCGGTCCATTTTCCCGCTCTTTTTCGTTACACGCGATCACATTTCTACAAAAGAGCGAAAAACTGTCCTCGGTGTGCCATTTTCTCGCTACGGATATTTCTACCGCGCAGGCTCCTAGCAATTGGAAACAAATCAGAATGGCTTTTGGCCGCAAAAAAAAGACAGCAGTTGTGAGTTCGGGCATTGGCGCTATGCGTGGCCGGGAAAAAGCCGATCGCAATCATAAAAACTCACCCGAATCCGGAAAAAATCCCCTCGCCCGTCGTTTTCAACTTGATGATGAACCTGATACGACTGACCTGGTCCAGTTGGCCGGGTTCCCTGAGCCTTCAGACCGGGAGTCTGGCGAAGCCACAACCCGGGTCCTTTCAGGGCTTGATGCCGATGGTGATTCCAAGGCGAAGGAATCTCTGGAAGATCCCGTTTCGGGTTTCCTGGTGGTGATCGAAGGTCCGGGGCGCGGCAATGTGGGTGAACTTGGCTATGGCATGAACCCCATTGGGCGTGATTTATCCCAGCGCATTTCTCTGGATTACGGTGACCTGCATATTTCTCGCGAATCCCACTGTGTGGTCACTTTTGATCCTGCATCGGGTAAATTCTGGATTCAGCCCGGTGCCGGACGCAGCCTGGTCTATCTCGACGATCAGCCCGTGCTGGAACCGACCGGGTTAAGTGCTGGGGATCATATCCGCCTGGGCGGGACTGTATTGCGTTTTGTTCCTCTTTGTGGGCCCGGGTTTAGCTGGGAAAATTCGTCCGAATCATAGCGGGCAAATCATAGCGGGCGAAGACTACTCAGCCAGTGCCATGAAGCCGCCTGAATTGGCCCGCGCCAGGGCTTCCATGAACTCGATCGTTCCCCGGTATTTGAAGTAGTCACCTATGGTCACAGCATGAATCTCCTGTGATCTGGAATTTGCAACAGTGATGCTTCTGACCAGGCGCCCGGGTGACAGTCCATTGTTGTAGGCAGGGTTCGGCAATCCATCACTGATCAGGATGATGGCTTCGGCAGGACTCTCAAAGGCCAGCTCGAATGCACTGGAAAGAGATGATGAGCCCCTGAATTTACGCGCCAGGGTCTTGAGAAAGCGGATTGCCTCCGATCGGCTGGAATCAGTCATTGCGACGAGTCCGCTGCCGCTTGGCCAGCGATAGTACTTTGGACCCGAATCAAGTTGCTGAAAGCCGATAATTCCAAATTCGTAACCGGTTTGCAAAGACTCCATCGCCCGGATCACCGTGCGCCGCACCAGTGCCTCGTGAGCTGACAGGAAACTGTTCATATCGACCAGGAACAGAATGCGCTTCTTGTCCGTTTTGAGACCCAGAAAACGGAAGGTAACCTGGTTACTGCCTTCCTTGTCCGGTGTAACGACCGGGCTCGGTGGTGGCGGGGGAGCTTCGTCATTGCGTGCCTGTTGCTCTGCCTTGATGGTTTCCAGTTCGCTGGATACGACTGCATGTTGAGCCTGCAGATCTTCATGTCGTGTTTGAGCGGCCTTTAGTGCTTCCAGGATGTCCTCCCTGCCTTGCTCGGTTTCCTTGAGCAGAGCCTGGGTCTTTCCCGCCAGTTGTTCGAGGAATTTAAGATCCCCCTGCGAGCGCACCTCTTTTTGATAGTCGGGCATCAGAATAATCGCAATGATAATGAAAGCTCCCATTGCAGATGCGAACAGATCAATGGCCGAAAGCGAAAAAACTTCAAAATTCCGCTGCCGTGTTCTCACCTCGAAACCCCCACGAAGTCACCCCCGTTCTGAATCGCCAGGTTTTGCAAAAACATCACCAGCCCACGATTTTGGGTGTAGTCACCAATGGCGACCGTGTGAATTTCTTTTTTCTCGAAGCGGTTTAAACTGCCAATGTCCTGCAAAATAAATCCGGGCGCATTATCCGGTTCGCCGTCACTCATCAGGATGACCGCATCTGCCGGGTATTGCAGGGCAGACAGAACCGCGTAATGGGTGGGCGTTGATCCTGCGAAGCGACGGGCCAGCGACCGAATGAAATGCCTCGCATCCTCCAGATTTTCCTCTGTGGCCTGGATCAGGTCGGAGTCGTCCGGAAAATTCCACAGAATCGGAGAGGGGTTACCCTGGTACCCAATAATCGCGAACTGATTGCTCTCATCCAGTGGCTCAAGCACTTCCAGCACAGATTTGATCATCAGGCTGGTGTAGGAAATCATGCTGCCGGACATATCAATGACAATGACGAAAGACTTGGCCTCCGTGGCCAGGCCCAGGATGGAAAACTCGGTTCCCGGCACCAGCGCTTCCGGTTCGGGCTCCTCGATCACTTCTTCAATGGGCTCCGGAACCGGAACTGGAATCTCTGCGAGCTGAGTTTTAATATCCGCCATCTGATTGCGAATACGTGAAATCTGGGCTTCTATGCCCCGGTTGACCTGATCCTGATCCTGCAGTTCACTCTGTGCAATCTGTTGATCAGCCAGCAGGTCTTCAATTTCTCCAGAGGCAAGCCGCCGTAACTCCATGATATCTTCGATTTTTGAAAAAGCATCGTCACTCCCCGCATTGCGGTAATACGGGAACAGGATCATGACCAACAGAATGAAGGCGCCAAGTGCCGATGCAAACAAGTCGATGGCAGAGGTGCTGAAGACGGAGCTGTTTCTATCAGGAATTCGCATGAGTCAGTTCGTGTTGATCATTATAGACTGTCGTTTTGAAAAAAGGTTTGCGGAACAACGATAATTGGTTGACGATTCTATCCAACACCGTTATCAATGTCTCTGGAAACATCAAGATGTGTATGATCGATTCCAGGCTGGCCGCAAACGGCTTGATTCAAAGAGTACTCAATTGTCCAAAATTTTAATCAAGAAGCTTACATTTCAAACCCTGTTCCGCACGGTGCTTGTGGTGGTCACTGCAACCTTGCTGTGTTTCTTCAGCATGGGTTTGACGTGGGCGGCAGAGTCGTCCGTGGTATCACCTGAAAAACCCGCTGAGTACATGATCTATCAGTATCCCGGGGTTGCTCTGCTGATTCGTATTGATGCGGTTGAAATGGAATTTGAGTCAAGGGTTTACGGTGCCGAGCGGGCATTGATCAAAGCCTCCCGCATCCCTTTGCGGCGCATCGGGCCCGTTTATCAATTTATCGAGGCCATCGATACCGCTCGCCAGTTGATCGTCGAAGTCATTCCTGCTCAAACGACGGACCGCTCTCAAATCAGTATGGAATTAATTCAGTTACCGCAGAACGAACGAAACAGCTCGATGCAGTCAGACGCATTCCGCTTGTTTTCGCGGGCCGTGGACAGCACCTCCGCCAACGATTCGACTACCTGGGCGATGAAAATTTATGCCCTGCAAAGCGCAGCGAATGTCTTTGAGGAACTGGGCTGGGAGGAACTGAGGTTGTGGTCGGGGTACTACGCGGCGCACCTGATCTTCCATAAGTTGCACGATGAACATTCAGCCATCGAACTTGCCCGGAAGGTGCAGGTTGCGGCGGCCAAGGCAGGATTCGCAGTCATAGAGTTGGCTGCATTGCAACTGGAGGGCGCCGCATTGCTGAATGCAGGAACGCTCAAGCCAGGGCCCTCCGGGGAAAAAAGGTACCGCAAAATTCATCGTATCCTGGGGCAGGCGTCAGCGCTGGCTGATGAACTGGGTTTGCAGTCTGAAAGGGGATTGGCGCTGTTTAATGATGGAATCGCGTGGGAACAACAGGAAGATCTCACCCAGGCATTGATTCAGTATAAGCGTGCACTTGAAATAGCCAATGTGGCCGACAATGACGAGTTGGCAAATGAAATTCGCAATAAAGCAGCTTTTGCTTATGAAGCCCAGGGCAGTGTTTCTGGCGCGATTGAGATGCTGGATCAAATTGGCAATGAATTAACTGATGAAGTTGCACGATGAACATTCAGCCATCGAACTTGCCCGGAAGGTGCAGGTTGCGGCGGCCAAGGCAGGATTCGCAGTCA
>PVMS01080730.1_pt1 | contig 11691 bp, 9 predicted proteins | sample 1853461 | NCBI WGS metagenome assembly PVMS01 (sample SAMN08582032, study PRJNA380276) | Marine sediment metagenome, whole genome shotgun sequencing project. | isolation source: ocean sediment barecode stripped | collected 2017
CATGCCGTGAGTACAGTGTGGTTGCGATTGTAACAGTTGAGAACCTCAGCACTGTTCTCAAGTGTAAGATTTCTGATATTCGCTTTGGAACCGGATCTGGGAAGAGCGGCCGGGTCAATGCGATATTGGTTTATCTTTGTACCATAACCAAATCCCATCCGCTTATAGAAATCGGGGCGAAACGGATATAAAGTAAGAAGGGGAACCAGCCGTTCCCGGTAATGTTGGAGGAAGAAAAGTAACATCTCCTTGGCCACCTTCTCTTTTTTATGCAAAAGACTGACCACTACTAAACCTACCCCACCCGCCAAAATGAGATGGTTATGAACATTCATCGTAAAATCATAAAGAATCATCCCTCCCAAAAGCCTGTTATCGCGAAAATACCCGTGAATGGAGCGCATCGGATCATCCTCAATCGCTAACAGGCGGTCCAAAAATCGCTGGCGATCCTCTGGAGTATCAATACCCATACCCGGGAACGCTGAGATGGCAATGTTTATAAAATCCTCCAAATTTTCCTGTGGTATTGGTTTTACTGAAATCATTACTGATTCTCCTTGGTTCGGGGTGATTATGTCTGACAGTCAGATTTGAGCAAATCTATCCCTTTGATACAATCGGTTGTTTTGGTCCGGATAAAAATATATTTGGAATGGAGATGGTGTAAGGATGCCAAGAATAATTGAATGTGTGCCAAACTTTAGCGACGGACGCCGTCCGGAAGTTTATAATGCCATTGCCGAGGCGATACAAAGGGTTCCGGGAGCGCACGTCCTGGATGTCAGCGCTGATGCAGATCACAATCGTTCTGTGATCACTTTCGTCGGCAAGCCAGATGCGGTTGAGGAAGGAGCTTATCAGGCGATTGCCACAGCGGCCAAACTGATCAATTTGGACGAGCATGAGGGCGAACATCCCCGTATTGGCGCTACCGATGTGTGCCCGTTTATTCCGGTTCAAGGGGTCACTGTTGATGATTGTATAGCCTTAGCAGAACGGCTGGGCCGGCGGGTAGGCGAGGAGCTAGGCATTGCCGTTTATCTATACGGGGCAGCAGCCAAAAAACCCGAGCGTAAAAAATTATCCTCCATTCGTCGTGGCCAGTATGAGGTCTGGAAAGATGAAGTTGCCACAAATCCAGAACGTTTTCCCGACTTTGGGCCTGCTCTACCCAGGACTTGGGGAGCCACCGCTATAGGGGTCCGCCCGTTCCTGATTGCTTATAACCTATATCTTAATTCGGATGATGTTGAAATCGCCGGTAAGATTGCTCGGGCTGTACGTTTCACCGGTGGGGGTCTGCGGCATGTCCAGGCTTTAGGATTTCTAGTTGATGGCCAGGTTCAGGTAAGTATGAACCTGACCGATTTCTCCAAAACACCGCTCCATCGGGTTCAGGAGATGGTGCGCAGGGAAGCCGCGCGTTTTGGACTAACAATCACCCGGGCCGAGTTAATCGGCTTGATCCCAGAGAAGGCTTTGCTGGATGCGGCCAATTGGTATTTACAGCTGGAGGATGTTGGCGATGATCAGGTTTTGGAATTACGCCTGGCCCGTGAACAGGAATCCGATTTCACGCCGCACTCTTTTCTTGAGGCGACGGCCGGCGGCACACCCACTCCTGGTGGCGGCTCCACGGCTGCATTGGCCGGCGCACTAGGAGCAGCATTAACCCAGATGGTGGCAAATTTGACCATCGGCCGGAAAAAGTACGCCGAGGTCGACCAGCAGGCCCAAGACATTCTGGCTCAAGCCGGGCAGCTAAGACAAAAGTTAACGACGGCGATACAAGCCGATTCTGAAGCTTTCGAGCAAGTCATGGTTGCCTGGCGGGACAAAAGCCAAGATCAGACAGCCCGGGAAGAGGCCATAGAACAGGCAACAATTCACGCCGGTGAGGTACCTTTGGCGGTAGCCCGCCTCAGCGTTGAGGTCGCCAAGTTGGCTCAAGCCATTGTCACGATTGGTAATGTCAATGCAGTCACAGATGCCGGCGCGGCCGCTGTGATGGCCAGGGCTGCTGTGCAGGTGGCCGCGCTCAATGTTCGCATCAATGCCCAGTCATTGAAGAATAAAGATCTCGCCAAACAATGGTCGGACTCTGTTTTGGTGTTAGAAAGCGTGGCGGAAAAAATTGTTGGAGAGACAATGGCCCAGGTCGCCGATAGGGGAGGATTTTAGATAATCTTCATGGCCAGCGCTCGTTTCTTTTCCGGCCGTATCCGGCGGAGGTCATTATCTCTGCCAACATTTTTGGCGTCCGCCATCCTTCTCATTTCATTAGCCGCCTGTAAAACCGAACCTGGCTCAGATACGCCGGTCCAATTGTTACCATCCACACAGATGGTTACCAAATCAATTGCTCCACCTCCTGTCATTATTACCGTCCTATCTCCTCAGGACCTGAAATCTTTTCGCCCCCTCAGCGACGTAGATTTGGCAGCGACGGCCACCGGCGAAGCGGCGATCGAATTAAATGCAGTTCCCCCAACTGAGCGCCTCTCGACGGAGACTCCTCAATTGCCGCCAACCCCAACATCAACCCCATTGCCTACGTTCACGCCGCCGGCTTTGCCCCAGACATCACCAGGGGAACATTTCTGGCTACGCCGCCCGGTTCCTGAAGGAAGCGCCGTATGGACAGACAAGGCCTACCCGTATGGCAACAATCGGGATGGCACGCTACGAACCCACCACGGTGTTGAATTCAACGTTCCGGCCGGGACCGAGGTGCTGGCCGCTGCCAGCGGAACCGTTATCGTCGCCGGTGAGGATAACGAAGAGTTGCTTGGGGCAATTAAAGATTTCTATGGCAATGTCATCGTCATTCAACATGACAGCGGGCTGGGCAGTCAACCTGTTTATACTCTTTACGGGCATCTCTCCGAGATGTTCGTTAACGACGGAGAACACGTTCAAGCCCAGGATGTCATCGCTTTCTCTGGCGCCAGTGGTGTCGCCGACGGCGCCCATCTCCATTTTGAAGTTCGCCTTGGCGAGAACAGCTACGCAGCCACCCGAAATCCGTTGCTGTGGTTGTATCCCTTCCCCGATCGAGGCGTCGTAGCAGGTTTTGTAACATCGGCCGCTGGTCAACCAATCCCCGGCTATCCGCTTACCTTGCGCCGAATTGATGCCTCATCCCCATACTCCGGCGGAACTACCTACGCCGATGATAGTGTCAACCCTGATGAATCCTGGCAAGAAAATTTTGTATTTGACGATGTCTTCGCCGGTTTCTATGAATTGACGGCCGGAAGCGGCGAGAATAAAGAGAAAGTTGAATTCTGGGTCTATCCCTATCAAACCAGTTTTGTTCAGGTAATTATTGATAATTAGCCATTTCTGCGTAGCAACAAATAACCGACCAGGGTCACTATCAATCCCTCTAGAAAGATCATCCCGGCCCATATAAGGCCAAAATCAAACCAAAATTGCTCTGGGAACAGACGAATCAGGGAATCAGAGTAATTAAACGACCATGTATCAGGTGGGAAAAGCAGCTCATGAAACTGGGTGAATACCAGGCTCCACGAGATGAGAATCAGCACTAGCATAATTAAAAGTATGGTGACGGTGAGCAAACCACCGTGGAACAGCGCCTTATACCCTTCAAATCGCGAGTCAGGGCGAACCAAGAGAAATAGGAGACCCCCGGCCACGATAAATAGAGAAACCCACATTAAAATCTTAAAAGTATCGGCCAGTTTCTTCACATCGAGCATATGGTGGATTTCACTTTGATTGTAAAGTGATACGTCGCTATCAGGCATCCGCAACTCTTCCAGCAGATATATCACTTCTTCGGCCGGTTCAGATCGCCTCAGATAACCCAGGGTTGCTTCGGCATAGCGCAATCTATCCTCAGTGCTGAAGCCGTATCGGTCCGCTCTTATTCTGCTGTACTCAAATTCCGGGTAGCTAGGGGCGCTCCAACTAATTAGCAGGCGCAATGTAATGATCGTCAGCATCAAGGGGATAGTGACAACGACCGCCCAACGAATAATTTTTGAAGCAGTTTCACTTTTCAACTTTATTCTCCTGCAACTAATCCTGGTACAATCATCCACTTAACTCGGTCAGGCCGGCCGGTCCCGACTCCAGCAAATATCGGATGACCATAGAATCGATTATTGTCTCAACCGGCGCTCGCTGATCAGTAAATACAACATCTGAGGAAACGGTCGGCATAAGGCCAGCCGCGGCTGCTGACAGGGCCTCTCTCAGCAAAGGGGACGAAACTTGGGTTAAATCTCCAATATTTTCTCTGAAGTCATCTTCACTTGTCGCCTGTACTGTCGCAATCAGAATTGTATTCAAAGATCCGGTCACGTCCACAGTATGCACCGATGGAAACACAGTTAGCAAGGTGGCTGTGATCGCCTCAACGAGTCTGCGATCGCCTGGCCCGCGGCCAACATTGACCGCCAGGACACCGTTCTCCGTTAGATGCACCCTTACTTCTTCAAAGAAATCTTTTGTTGTCAAATGCCAGGGAATATAGGGCACCTTATAGGCATCTAAAGTGATGACCTCATACTGATCGTCAAGTTGATTCAATTCATAACGACCATCACCAATAATCACGTTGATATTAGGCTCGTTTAAAGCGAAAAATTCGCGTCCTGCTTCGACAATTGCCGGATCTAGTTCAATGCCATCTATCGGAATAGGCCCGTATGTTTGTGTAAACTGTTTGGGGATTGTACCTGCTGCCAATCCTATTACAGCCAAATTTTCCACACTTGTACCGGCCGATAACCCTCTGAAGTAAGGAGCGGCTAACATGATACTCCAAACCGATATGCGGGGAACTCGCCCTCCTTCGCAATAAAATGAATGGTATGCCTGGCCTTCATTGAGTAACAAATAATTGCAGCCGTCAACTTCTAGCACCTGGATGTAGTTGTAGGCAGACTCTTCTTCATAAAGCTGGCCCTCGGCTTCCTTAATCCCCCCCTGGTTCCAAATTAGCACAAACGGTATCAAGATAAGAAACAGAAGCAAAGCCGTTAAATCCGCTTTCTTTCGCAGTTGCCAGAGACCGCCCAAACCAACGAATAAGAGCGCCATCCCAAAGATGGTAGCTGCCAGTCGAGTCCCGGCTGTAGGGATTATCAGAAGAACCGGCAGATAAGTCCCCAAAATACTACCCCACGTTGAAACAGCATATATACGACCGCTAACACGGCCTGCCTCGCCGACGTTACGTACCCCCAGCCTGATTGCAAAGGGAGATATACACCCGAGCAACGTAACCGGTACTGCCAGGGCAAAGAATACCGCGACCAATGAACTGACAATAGCGCTTACATTGACCGAGGCCATTGCAGTCGCGGCCGAACGCAATATTACACTGGTTAGCAGCAGGAAAAACACACTGCTAAATCCGGCTACTGTCACCAGCCAGTAGAATAATCGAGGTTGCGGATATTTGTCTGCCAATCGCCCACCGAGAAAGTAACCGAGAGTCAAAAATAGAAGAACCAATCCAATAACATTCGCCCAGACGATATTCGAGGTGCCGAAAACCGTCTGTAACAGCCTGCTCGTAGTGAATTCAATAGCCAATGTCGTCATTCCGGCCACAAAAACCGTCATATAGAGATAGAAACGGGAGGTTGTCAATAGATTTTCGGCACTGTCATTCAGCTTCGGCTCAACGTTCACGATTCCAGTTCCCCTTGCTCACTCATTCCGTCAGGCAGAGTAAATAACTTAAACATCTCATCAGCGGTGAGTTTATCTGAGTTTTTTAGAATAATTACCAGAGGTTGATCATATACGGTAAAACTTTCGTCAAACCTTCCCAGGCTTATACCAGGCGTGTTGTCCAAATAATCTCTTACTTCCTGAGGAGCAACCAGATCAGGCCAATGAAAGGAATCGGGCTTCAGGTGAAACCCAAAAATATTAGGCATCCTTGTACCAACATAGACAACATCGTAACCTAAAAGCCCTTCAAACAGCAAGGGGTAATATTGGCTTGAAAGCGGATATCTTTCTGGTAATCGGGGAATTACCCCGTAATTCCTGTTTGAGGCCAAGGCAATATAGTCGGCTTCAGCGAGAACAGAAAGATTGTCACGAACCTTTTCCGGACTATCAAACTTCTCAGTACCTGAAAGCCAGTTAACTTCCTTTTCCCCGAAATGAGAAGCTTGCCCGGATATTCCGGCCACGTTGACATCATCAGGCAAGCGATCATCCCACATCTCGCTGGCAATTGTTGAACCACTTTCGATATTGGCAAATATCCATTGTGAAGCGGTAACCCAGGGATGGGGTTGGCGGTAAATGTTGAGAAATGATACCGCATATAGCCCACTAACTATGAGGACCAGGGCAATGATCGCCCGCTGTAGCTTAACCGGGCGGAGACTCAGCAGCATCACCGCCGCATATATTAACAAGAAGGGCACGAGCGGTTCCAGATATCTCATGAATTTGACCGACAGCGCTCCTGTCGAGATGAAAAATGGAATAGTCCAACTCAAGACGACAAATTCGGTCATCTTAAAAGGGTATTTTGCGTTTCCAAGCCAGATTGACTCTTGGCCTTCGGCCTGGTCAATCATGGTCCGCTTTCCTTTCCACCAATTCAGTACAACTCTACTGCCCCGCCAGGTTTCCCAGCCAAATCCAACAAAAGCGACAATTCCTAACAGGAGGCCCATACCCCATTTCAGTTGCATTTCGATAAAATAGAGATAGGGGATTGTGCCGGCGTACTGCCGGACAAAAGGCACATCCCTCGTGCCTTGCACCATCGTTGCTTGTGATACGATATTCTGCAGATAGCAAGATCGAAGAAATTGATCTGAGATCCTAAACGGGCCAACTGCCAGAGGGATCGTCACCTCGCAGGTCTGGTCCAGAATGGCGAACGGATTGGTAACAACAAATACGAGGAAAGCCGCCAAAGCCGCTACGATGAAAGTGAAAAGGCGTCTGTTTGGCGACCAGCTTTTCTGAAACAGAACAGTTACCGCAAGAGGTATTATCAGCAATATGCCCGTGAATTTCGACCCCACCGCCAGGCCAATTGAGGTAGCCGCTAACAAAATAAAAATAATCCGTTTCCTTCTGGATGCCTTTTCGTTCAGTGCAAAAGTTAATAATGTAATGGTAAGTAGCGCGAAAAAAGTTAGGTAGGCATCCACCGTAAAGAAGCGAGCCAGCTGTAGAAACATGACAGTAAGGAGTGCGAAGGTCGCACCGAGTACTCCCACCCAAACGCCAAATAGTTGTCGCCCCAATATAAAAATTAACAACACCGACAGCGTATCAACCAGGGCGGTTAACGCCCGCCCAACAACTGTAAGGTGCCTAAATTCATTCCGTTCGGCGAAGTTCAATACATCTTGGACGAGAAACCCGGATTCTGGCAAGATTCGGCCAAGAGTGGGCTTGAGATCCTCCATCAACCGTGTTGCGGCTACACCCATATAGAGGGGGAGATGACCATAAGCGTATCGTCGGGGTTGGTCTTGTTCAAGTACGACCCCGGCCGATGTTGCGCCGGATGGCCAATAAAAGGGATTAAAAGATGAAGCGTGTGGATCAAATGCCGTGGAGAGCGAATCTGGCCATTCTATACTCGTGGCAACCCAGGTAATATACCGTTCGTCAGGATGATAATGATTGTAGTCATCCCAATCCAAACTGGTCAATCTAAAGGCAGCTGCCACGAATAACAACAGGCCAACCAAACCATATGGCGCCCATTTTCTCATAAAGTTGATGGTAACCTCAGGCTATTTCCAAGTCGAAGCGATAAGCAAACAACAAATCATATCTTAATTATTTGAAAGTTCGAGTAGCGTAATCTATTAGGCCGATTCCGGAGCGGGCCTTGTGGTCGAATTGCAGAAGATTGTCTGGTATTCTTCAGCCAAATAGAAAAAGGGCTGAAATGAAATTCCAGCCCTTATGGGTACCTGCACAAAAAAGGATATGAAATGGCTAGAGCTTAATCAGCCGGCTCGTCATCCTCTTCGTCATCCTTAGCACGACCAATGACCTCAACTTCTTCAGCCGTCGGAGCGAAGATCAAATCTTCTTCTTCTTCTTCTTCTTCTTCTTCCTTAATAAACTCGAACCGGGCTACCACAGCGTCGGGATTAGTGAGCACGGTGACTCCCTCGGCAGAAGGCAGATCTTCTACAAGGATCATTTCTTCTGGCGAGGTAATCTTGCTCAAGTCTACCTCAAATTCTGAGATCAAGTTTTCTGGTAGACATTCAATCTCAACGGCATACAAGACAAGCGATACCGATCCCAGGCCATCTGCCTCTGGCGCTGCGATTCCGGTGGTCGTCAATGCTGCTTCGACAATGATTGTCTCCGTCATGTTCACTTCATAGAAGTCTACATGGATCAGGCTACCTCGGGTAGCATGGACCTGTACATCTTTGGCCAGCACGGTATGCTGATCTTTACCAATATTGATTTCAATCAGGCTCGTCGTGCCCGCATCAAGTAACACTCGCCGCAACGGCAAATTTTCAATTTTTATAGATTTGTTGGTTTCTTGGCCATAAATTACGGCCGGGATCCAACCATCGCGGCGCAATCTTTTTGCGCCTTTTCTGGTTATCTTTCGGTCCTCTGCAACAACATTCAGTCGGTCTGACATTTACTTACCTCTAGCTGGAAATTTCTCTTTCGACAAAACATCCGACCCTCGGTTGGTCAATTGCTCTAGCAAATCACAATGCAAGCCCCGGATGCTCTATGCATATTGTATTGACGAACATAGAAGTATAAACAATCACTTGCTAATCGTCAATTTAAAGGCCAGTTTATTATTTGAATAGGTGCTCAAATCAAGCCGAATACCCTTCGGCTACCCTTCGACAACCAGAGGCGGCTTGACGTCGACCCTTTCCCGGGGTAAAAATCACCTCATATGGAGGCTTTATGACAGATAGTACTGACATGCAATTAACTGATTTTTATCAACATGTATTCCAGGCTGGCAATTTACGTTCAACGGACCATGCCCGGCGGTGGACACGCGGTGTGCTTGAAACTTTGGGTACTGTCCTGGATCGCCGGTCCAAGCGAGCAATATCGAAGAACCTACCCGATGAATTGGCCACTTCGTTGAATGGCGTTTTCTGGTTGCTGCATTTTCGAGATCCGCGCTATTCCAGTGATGAGTTCTACCGGCGTGTCGCCAAACGAAGCGGAAATTCCGATACCGAATTTGCCCGACATCCAACTCGGGCCGTATTTGGCGGATTAAGGTTATATATCGGCCCCGACCTTGACCAACGGGTGGCCGATTCCCTATCCCCCGAAGTGAGTTTGATGTGGCAAGAAGCCCGGCCGGATTAGGTTCTTGCAGCCGGATGATCCAAAATGAATTCCTGGTTGGGATGGTTAGCTCGTGAAAATTCAAGACGAGTCGGATTTTCGCCATGGCCGATTGGCAAGCCAACTCTGCTTCGCATTATTCTTAATTTTACTTTCCGCATGCACGACACAAACCGCTCAGTTCACTTCGACCGAGCTTTTTTCGATCCAACTGATCTTCGATGGAGCATCGATTCAGGTAATATCAAGTGCCAGCAATGTGCGCGAACTGCTTGATCAAGAAGATATCGAGCTTTCTGATGCTGATGTGATCGACCCGCCACTATTTACACCCCTCACTGATGGACTAGAAATTCGGATAGTTCGTGTGACCGAGAGCATTGAAATTATTGAGAAAAGCATCCCATTTCAACGCAGAACAGTACGCAACGAATCCATGAGCGTCGAAGACGCTCCCCTCATTGTTCAGGCAGGCCATCCTGGTTTGCAGGAAACCACAGTCCGTATTGTCTACCACGATGGCATTGAGTCCAGTCGTCAGGAAACCAAGGCTACCATTGTCGAATCGGCTCAGGATGAGATAGTGATGATGGGTGCAGGACTTACACCAGGAAATGTTGACTTCCCCGGGCTCCTGGCATTTATCAGTGGGGGAAACAGCGTCCTTCTCCGTGGCTCGAGCGCATTTCCCGAACAGCTCAATACCGGGGGGAGACCTGGATCATCGGGGTTTTTCGCTGTCACCGGATGGAAACCACCTGCTGTATACCAGGGCAACTACAGATGAAGCCCGCTTCAATACGCTTTGGATAGTTGACACCCAACCGAATTCAGTACCTTATCAGCTTGATGTGGATAATTTATTGTGGGCTGATTGGAATCCCTCATTGGCAAGCAAGCCACAAATCGCTTTTACCACAGGCATACCGACAGATTTATTGCCCGGCTGGGAAGCAAATAATGATCTGTGGATTGGAGATATTCCAGCTTCGGAAAACCATAAATTTCAGCCTGAGCGTATTATAGAAGCGTATCCGGCTACCTATGGTTGGTGGGGAGGCAACTATATCTGGTCCCCAAATGGACGATATATCGCCTATAGTTACGCGGATGAGATCGGCATTATTGATCCGGAAGCATTGAACAAAGATCAACAGAGGACAAGATTACAATCTTTCACAGAGTTCAATACACGAGCGGAGTGGGTATGGGTACCAAGTCTGTCCTGGTCACCTGATGGCGATTTCCTGGTATTTACCAAACATATTGGCGACGACCCCGATGATCCCACCTTTGATACCTGGGTCGCTGCAATTTCTACAGGAGTGGGTCATCCTTTCGTGGAGCTAACTGGTATCTGGAGTCATCCCCGGTGGTCTCCTGCGACGATTGTTGAAAGTGAAGAATCAAGTGTGAGCGAGATCGCTTTTCTGCGAGCGACTAACGCGCTAGAGAGCCAACAGAGTGCGTACACATTGTGGCGTATGGACCGTGATGGAAGTGATACTCGTCAAATTTACCCACCAGCCGGAGAAAATAGCCGCTTTCCGCATGATCAGAGCTTTATGAGCTGGGGACCTTCAGGCCGGGAATTAGCCTTTATCTATAATAACCAACTCTATTTGTTTGACTTAGAAAACGGGGAGGCAAAACGCTTAACCATTGGCGACTCCCCTGTAAGTAACCCGACTTGGGCGCCTTACGGTATTGGCCGCGTCCAGGCTTTAGAGGAGAAATTAACGCCGATTGAAGAGGCGACCCCGGGCTTCCTTCATGGCAGGATACCTATTGATTAATATTCCCTGAATATATCCGCTTGAGTCAGGGGTGATATACGACAGGGTTCATTCACCGATATGAAAAGTTATTCAATAAGTCCCATTCCCACGATCATCTTAGCCTTCTTGGCTTTGCTCATCATCCTGGCATTTGGCGCTATCAAAAAACGCCACGATTACATTGGCCGTGGCTTGACAGATGAATTACCTATACAAACCTCCGGAGCGAGTATACGACAAGGAATAAATGTCTATCTGGAACAATACAGTCAAGTTCAGCTCGCGGAGGTTTTAAGCGATATCAAAGCGGCCGGATTTAACAGCGTAAAACAAAGCTTCTACTATGATCAGGAGTTCGATTGGTCTGGTGCTGATCAGATTGTTTCCGGGGTTAAACGACAGAATCTTCAGCTGGTGCCGTTACTTGATGGCAACCCGGTCGATAACTTTGCCCCTCCGACTGATCTATCTGACTTTGCCTCCTGGGCAGGAGAATTTGCGAGTCGTTACGGTGAGCAAACCAACCACTACATCATCTGGGACGAACCAAACCTGACAGACCATTGGGGTGGCTATAATGTGAACCCGA
>PVMS01147985.1_pt1 | contig 11689 bp, 8 predicted proteins | sample 1853461 | NCBI WGS metagenome assembly PVMS01 (sample SAMN08582032, study PRJNA380276) | Marine sediment metagenome, whole genome shotgun sequencing project. | isolation source: ocean sediment barecode stripped | collected 2017
ACGCCTAGGTCGGCCGTGCGCGATGGCCCGACGATGAAATTCATGGCCCGGGGCATTGCGTCCGGACCAAACTCCTCTCGCAAACGCGACCACAGCGCCTCAAAGTCAGCCATGATGTCTTCAGCCCTGAGCACCACCACGTGGGTCTCGGGCAGAAAATTTAATTCGGTCGGATGATCCGGCGATGACAACACGACAAGGGCGCCGGCCTCGGCAATACCGCCATAACAACCGGTCACAGCCGTACCGCCATCATCGGCTATCGGTTCCGAACTGATCTCGATGTGCGCAGCCGATTTCCAGTCCAGTCCGGCCATTGCACGATCGGGCGCAGTACAGATACGCATCGACAATCCCTGTGCCGACAGATAGTCGGCCACCGCACCGGGTACCCGGACCGGTTCCGCAACACGAGCAATCGTCGCTGCTTCGGCCTCGGCCAGTTCTGCAAATTGACGGATCAGTGTTTCACCGGACATGCTGACACTCATTGCCGTTTCAACTGCTCACGGCGCCAGCGCGCCTGAAAAGTTTTCCCGACCGGCGCACGCATATCCCGAAACCGGGTCCACGCGGCACCGAACCCCGGCAAACGCACAATCCAGCGGCGCTCGCCGCTGCCGGGCACCGACAGGCTGCGCAATAACGTTGCAACAAACCCCAACGCGACACGGTAAAGGGAAGGTCTGCGAGCAAGAAAGCGCCAGAGTCCCAATCCCCATCGTTGACCCCTGATACCGAAGCGTTGCGCGAATTCCCTTTCGCGCCAGTGACGCATCAGACCGGGCAGGGGAATGTTCACCGGACAGACTGCTTCACAGCGCCCACAAAAGGTCGACGCATTGGGCAAATGTCCGGCCGCCTCGATGCCTGCAAATGCAGGCGTGAACACGGCCCCCATCGGACCTGAATAGACCGACCCGTAAGCATGCCCGCCGATGGTCGTATACACCGGACAATGATTAATACACGCCGAACAGCGAATGCAGCGCAGGATATCCTGAAACTCCGTACCCAGTAAATCGCGGCGGCCATTATCGACCAGTACGACATGGTAGTTGCGCGGCCCTGAAATTTCTTCGGCGCGCCGCGGGCCGTGAATAAATGTCGTGTAGTTACTCAGCCGCTCCCCGATTGCCGAGCGCGCCAGTAAACGCAACAGCACGCCAACATCATCAAGCGTCGGCACGACTTTCTCGATACCTGTGACAACGATATGGGTATCGGGCAGAGTCGCCGTCAGATCCGCGTTCCCTTCATTGGTGACAATCACCGCGGCACCGGTCTCTGCGACCAGAAAATTCGCGCCCGTAATGCCGACATCAGCGGAAATGAATTTCTCCCGCAGCACCTGGCGCGCCTCGGCCAGCAGCTGCGTCGGTTCACTCAGGTCACGGCAGGGATCCAGTGCGTGATGCTTGCGGAAGGCCTCGGCCACCTGATCAAGCGTGACGTGCAGCGATGGCGCGAGGATGTGACTGGGTCGCTCCTTGCGCAGCTGGATAATGTACTCACCCAGATCTGTTTCGGTGACCTCCAGCCCCCGCTCTTCGAGCGCACGGTTCAGTTCGATCTCCTCGGTCACCATCGATTTGCTCTTGATCACGCGCTGTTGCCCCGGCGCCGCACACAAATCGGCAATAATCCGGCAGGCCTCTTCACCGGAGCGTGCCCGATGGACATGACCGCCGGCCGCCGTAACGCGTGCCTCGAAGGCATCCAGATGCACATCCAGTTCGTTCAGTGTCCGGTCGCGAATCTCGGTCGCGCGGGCACGCAACTGTTCAAAATCGGGCAGCTGATCGATCGCTGTCTGGCGAATCGCCGGCATGATCTTTTCCACACCCGACAGCGCGGCCTGCAAGGTGGCATCCGTCAGGGCCTGCCGGCTGAGCTCCGGAAACCGCGCGCTGGTGGTGTTCATGGTCATGCGCCGTCCTCCTCCGGCGCCGTGCCGGCCAGAACCTCGGCGATATGTACCGCACGCACATCACTGCCGTCGCGGTGCAGCCAGCCCTCAATGTGCAGCAGACAACCCAGATCACCGGCGATCAGAACCTCGGCCCCCGTATCGAGAACGTCGCGACATTTTCGTCCGACGATCTGATTGGAAATCTCCGGGTATTTGACACAGAACAGGCCGCCAAAACCGCAGCACAATTCAGGCTGGGCCAGTTCAGTCAGCGTCAGGCCTTCGACCGTAGCCAGCAGCACACGCGGCTGGGCCTGCACGCCGAGTTCCCGCAGACCGGAACAGCCATCATGATATGTGGCCGAAGCCGGCAGACTGGCCGTCACGGCCTTGAATCCGGCCACGTCATGCAGAAAACTGACCAGTTCATAAGTTTTATCCGCGAGCGCCCGGGCAGCGTGCTGTTCATCAGAATTATCGGCAAACAACTGCGGATAATGGCAATGGACCATTGCTGCACAGGATCCCGACGGTGCGACGACATAGTCATAGCCCGCGAAAGTCCGAATCATCCCGGCCGCGATTTCACGGGCACCCGAGCGGTCTCCGCCGTTAAAATTAGGCTGCCCGCAACAGCCCTGGTCCGGGACATCGACGGCAAAACCCGCCTGCTCGAGCAGACGAACGGCCGCAAAGCCCACCTGAGGCCGGAAAAGGTCGACCAGGCAGGTGGCCAGCAACGCCACTCGTTTGGGTTGTTCAGCGGTCATAGGCATCCGGTTTGTGTATAATATTTACTATTAAAATTAGCTGCTTATATATAACACATAAGAAATAAGATTAATGATAATGCACGTCGGCCACCGTCACCCTGCCCAATCGATCGAACCATGAACATACGTCCCCGCCGCTCCGTTCTGTACATGCCCGGCTCCAATACCCGCGCATTGGACAAAGCTCGCAGCCTGCCGGCTGATGCGCTGATCATGGACCTCGAAGATGCCGTGGCAGCTGACGCCAAGCCTGCGGCCCGGAACAACGTGATCGCAGCCGTGCGGACCGGCGGTTACGGTCATCGCGAGATCGCAATCCGGGTCAATGGCCTTGATACCCCATGGGGTGCGGATGATGTCGCAGCCGTCGCCGGGTGTACCGCTGATGCCGTGGTTTTTCCCAAAATCAGCAGCGCAAAAGAACTGGCCGACGCTATACAAATGCTGAAAAGCCACGGGGCACCGGACAGCCTGAAAGTCTGGGTCATGGCCGAAACCGCCCTCGGCATCTTAAACATCGCCGAAATCGCCGCTTTCGGGCCCCCGCTTGAGGTCATAGTCATGGGCACCTCGGATCTCGCAAAGGAATTGCGCCTGCCTGCGGATTCCGGGCGCAACGGACTCATTTACGCTCTTTCTCAGTGCTCACTGGCGGCCAGGGCCCTGGGTCTTGATATACTGGATGGGATTCACGCGGACCTGAGTGATACCGGCGGCTTCAATCAAGCATGCAAACACGGAAAATCGCTGGGTTTCGACGGCAAGACACTGATTCATCCCGGGCAAATCGACGCGGCCAACGAGGTTTTCGGAATTTCCGAAGCACAGATGAAACAGGCCGCCGAAATCATCACCGTGTGGGATGCTGCTGCGGCAAAAGGCAGGGGAATCGCGGTAGTCAATGGCCGGATGATCGAAAAACTGCACGCGGATGACGCCCGCCGTGTGCTGGCGCTTGGCGCATCGATCCAAAGACAAGGAGAGGAGTAAGGCATGGGAGAGTTCCCAAAGCCCGGGCTGAACGATTGGCGCGCGCTGGCTGAAAAAGAAGGCAAAGGCAGATCGCCCGAAGATCTGGTCTGGTCTACGCCCGAAGGCATTCCGGTCAAGCCGCTGTACACCGCCGAAGACCTGGCAAACATCGAACACATCGGGGGCCTGCCCGGATTCCCGCCATTTGTCAGCGGACCGAAAGCAACCATGTACGCCGGACGACCCTGGACAGTTCGCCAGTACGCCGGGTTTTCCACTGCGGAAGCCTCCAACGCGTTTTACAGAAAAAACCTCGCGGCCGGTCAGACGGGCCTGTCGGTGGCTTTCGACCTGGCCACGCATCGCGGTTACGATTCAGATCACGAACGGGTCGTCGGCGATGTCGGCAAGGCGGGTGTGGCGATCGACAGCGTCGAAGACATGAAAATCCTGTTCGATGGTATTCCGCTCGACAAGATGTCGGTCTCGATGACGATGAACGGCGCCGTACTGCCGGTCATGGCGATGTACATTATCGCGGCTGAGGAACAGGGCGTATCGGTCGGACAGCTCGCCGGGACGCTGCAAAATGATATTTTAAAAGAGTTCATGGTCCGCAATACCTATATTTACCCGCCCGAACCGTCGATGCGCATCGTCGCGGACATCATCGGTTTCACGGCCCGTCATATGCCGCGCTATAACTCGATTTCGATCTCGGGCTATCACATGCAAGAGGCCGGAGCGACCTGTGTACAGGAACTCGGTTTCACCATCGCTGACGGCATCGAATATGTGCGGGCAGCACTGGGCAGCGGTCTTGAGGTCGACAAATTCGCCCCCCGGCTGTCATTTTTCTTCGGCATCGGCATGAACTTCTTCATGGAAATCGCCAAACTCAGGGCCGCGCGCCTGCTCTGGGCTGAACTCATGCACAAGCTGTTCCAGCCCGGCGACCAGCGCTCTTTGATGCTGCGTACGCATTGCCAGACATCCGGCGTAAGCCTGACGGCCCTGGACCCTTACAACAATGTCATCCGCACAACCGTGGAAGCGCTTGCGGCGGTACTCGGAGGCACGCAATCGCTGCATACAAACTCCTTCGACGAAGCGCTGGCATTACCGAGCGAACATTCGGCGCATATCGCGCGCAATACCCAGCTGGTCCTGCAGGAAGAAACAGGAATCACCCATGTGGTCGATCCGCTGGCCGGGTCTTTCTATGTGGAAAGCCTGACCCACTCGCTGGCGACAGAAGCCCGCAAGCTGATCGACGAAGTCGAAGAGCTCGGCGGCATGACCAAAGCGGTTGAGTCGGGAATGCCCAAAATGCGCATTGAACAAGCGGCGGCACTGCAGCAGGCGCGCATCGACCGCGGCGAAGAAGTCATCGTCGGCGTTAATAAATATAAGCGCGACGACGAACCCGACATCGAAATTCTTGATATCGACAACACAGCGGTTCGCGAATCACAGATTCAGCGACTAAAACAGGTGCGTGCGCAACGTGACGCAACCGCCTGCAAAGCGGCGCTGAACGCGCTGACCAAAGCAGCCGAACAAAACACGGATAACCTCCTCGCCCTGGCCGTGGATGCGGCGCGAGCACGGGCCAGCGTGGGTGAAATTTCCGATGCACTGGAACAAGTCTACGGGAGGCACCGGGCAGTGATTCATTCAATTAGCGGCGTATATGGTTCCGCCTATGAAGGTGACGAAGAGTTTGCCGGCATCCAGCATGAAACAGAGCGTTTCGCCAGCGAAGAAGGCCGCCGGCCGCGATTGCTGGTGGTTAAACTGGGTCAGGACGGCCACGACCGCGGTGCAAAAGTGATTGCCACGGCATTTGCTGACATTGGCTTCGATGTCGATATCGGCCCGCTGTTCCAGACACCCGAAGAAGCCGCGCGTCATGCCATTGAGAATGACGTCCACGCGGTCGGTGTCTCGTCCCAGGCGGCGGGCCATAAGACGCTGATACCGCAGCTCATCGAGGCGCTGAAAAAAGAGGGCGCGGAAGATATTCTGGTGATCTGCGGAGGCGTTATTCCGCCGCAGGATCATGCCGGCCTGCATGCTGCCGGCGTGGCGGCTGTTTTCGGACCGGGCACAAACATCCCGGTGGCCGCAGGAGAAGTACTGCAGTTGATCCGCCAGCGGCGAACAGCAGCGTGATTGGAACGAATGGCAGGAACCGGCTCAAACTCCGCTTTCCGCCAGCAACAAAGATAAGGAAAACCTGATGCAGGATATCGTCCGGCAACTTGAAGAAAAACGATCCGCCGCAAAACTGGGCGGCGGACAACGACGCATTGACGTGCAACACGCCAAGGGCAAACTGACGGCCCGCGAACGTATCGAGTTGTTGCTCGATGAGGGCAGTTTCGAAGAATGGGACATGTTCGTCGAACACCGTTGCACGGATTTCGATATGGCCGACCAGAAAATCCCCGGCGATGGCGTCGTCACCGGTTACGGAACCATTAATGGTCGACTGGTATTTGTCTTCAGCCAGGACTTCACCGTGTTTGGCGGCTCCCTGTCCGAAGCGCACGCCGAGAAGATTTGCAAAATCATGGACCAGGCGATGAAAGTCGGCGCGCCGATTATCGGCCTTAATGACTCGGGCGGCGCTCGCATTCAGGAAGGTGTGGCTTCTTTGGGTGGCTACGCCGATGTTTTCCAGAAAAACGTTCTGGCCTCCGGCGTCATCCCGCAAATCTCGGTCATCATGGGTCCGTGCGCCGGCGGTGCAGTGTACTCGCCGGCCATGACCGACTTTATTTTTATGGTGAAAGACAGTTCCTATATGTTCGTCACCGGACCCGATGTCGTCAAAACGGTCACGCATGAGATCGTGACAGCCGAAGAACTCGGCGGCGCAATCACACACAGTTCCAAATCAGGTGTCTCGGACCTGGCCACCGAGAACGACCTGGAGGCGCTGCTGACAACACGGCGATTTTTCAATTTCCTGCCGGCCAACAACAAGCAGAAACCACCGGTCTGGCCGAGTGATGATCCGGCCGGTCGTGTCGAACCTTCTCTGGATACCCTCGTGCCTGCAGATCCCCTGAAACCCTATGACATCAAGGAACTGATTACGAAGGTCGCAGATGAAGGAGATTTTTTCGAGATACAACCCCTTTATGCCCAAAATATCGTCGTCGGTTTCATTCGGCTGGAAGGCTCAACGGTCGGCGTGATTGCCAATCCACCGATGGTACTGGCCGGTTGCCTGGATATTGATGCCTCCAAAAAAGCCGGCCGCTTCGTGCGCTTTTGTGATGCATTCAATATCCCCATCCTGACGCTCGTTGATGTACCGGGATTCATGCCCGGCACGGACCAGGAATTCGGCGGCATCATCAAACATGGCGCCAAATTGCTGTACGCCTATGCAGAAGCAACCGTGCCGAAGGTCACGCTGATCACGCGCAAGGCTTATGGCGGCGCGTACGACGTGATGGCGTCCAAGCACTTGAGAGGCGATGTGAATTTTGCCTGGCCAAGCGCAGAAATCGCCGTGATGGGGCCAAAAGGTGCGGTGGAAATTATTTTCCGCAAGGATATCGACGATACCGCCAAGATCGAACAGCGCACCGAAGAGTACCGTCGCAAATTCGCAAATCCGTTTATTGCCGGCAGCCGCGGCTATATCGACGATGTCATCATGCCCCGCGTCACACGCAAACGCATCTGCCGCTCCTTCTCCATGCTCCGCGATAAGAAGCTGACCAACCCGTGGCGAAAACATGGCAATATACCACTTTAAAAACAAGCAGTTATTAACTAATGTTTGAAAAAATATTAATATCAAACCGGGGCGAGATTGCCTGCCGGGTGATCAAAACCGCCCGCAAAATGGGCATCAAAACCGTCGCGGTTTATTCAGATGCTGATGCCAACGCCCTGCACACACGCATGGCCGACGAAGCCGTACACATCGGCCCGTCGCCCTCTGCGCAGAGCTATCTCATCATCGAGCGCATCATCAAGGCCTGCAAGGACACCGGCGCGCAGGCCGTGCATCCGGGCTACGGCTTTTTGTCCGAGAATGCAGAATTCGCCAGGGCGCTGGATGACCAGGGCATTGTATTTATCGGTCCGCGCGAGCATGCCATCACCAGCATGGGCGACAAGATCACGTCGAAAAAACTGGCAGCCGAGGCAGGCGTCAGCACGGTGCCGGGATATACCGATGTGATCGACGGGCCTGACCATGCCGTAGAAGTCGCCAACGAAATCGGCTATCCCGTGATGCTCAAAGCCAGTGCAGGCGGCGGCGGTAAAGGCATGCGCGTGGTCTGGAACGACGACGAATGTCGCGATGGCTTTGAGCGCGCCACCAACGAAGCCAAATCCAGTTTTGGCGACGATCGTGTATTCGCCGAGAAATATATCGAAGAGCCGCGGCACATCGAGATTCAGGTGATGGCCGATGAGCACGGCAACATCATCTACCTGGGCGAACGCGAGTGCTCGATCCAGCGCCGGCACCAGAAAGTCATCGAAGAGGCCCCCTCGCCTTTTCTCGACAAGAAAACCCGCAAAGCCATGGGCGAGCAGGCCGTGGCCCTTGCCAGGGCCGTGGACTACCGTTCCGCCGGCACGGTGGAATTCATCGTTGATGCCCAGCGAAATTTCTATTTTCTGGAAATGAACACGCGGCTGCAGGTGGAGCATCCGGTCACGGAACTGGTGACCGGCCAGGACCTTGTCGAGTTGATGATCCGGGTCGCAGCCGGAGAAAAACTGCCGCTGTCACAAAAAGACGTTGTGCTCACAGGCTGGGCCATGGAAGCGCGAGTGTATGCCGAAGACCCTTTCCGCAATTTCATGCCATCAATCGGTCGACTGACGCATTATCAGGCGCCGACCGAGAGCGATACCGTGCGCGTGGACACGGGTATCGAGGAAGGCAGCGAAGTCTCGATGTTCTATGACCCGATGATCGCCAAACTGGTGACCTACGGCGAGTCACGCGAGGCTGCGATTCAAAACATGGGCGATGCGCTTGATGCCTATTACATCAGGGGCGTATCGCACAACATCAGCTTTTTAAATGCGCTGATCGCCCATCCGCGCTTCCTCGAAGGCCGGCTGTCAACAAATTTTATTGCCGATGAGTTCCCGGAAGGCTTCCAGCTATCCGATGTCCCCCATGATGATCCGAACCTGCCGATCGCAATAGCCGGTGCAATCCACCGTCGCTTCATGGACCGGGCAGCCAGGCTGAGCGGTCAGTTGCCAAGCCATGAAAAAGAAGTCAGTGAAAACTACGTCGTCATTGTCGGCGCTGAAAAAACCCCCATCACCGTGACCAGAATCGAATCAGGCTACGAAGTGACAATGGATCAGGAAGTATTCCGTATCATCAGTGACTGGCACATGGGCCAGCCGCTGTTCAAGGCGGAAGTGAATACGAAGCCCGTGTGCTTCCAGGTCGACCGCGTCGATATCCGCTATCGGCTGGCCCACCGCGGCACACAGATCGATGCGCTGGTCGTCGAACCGCGCGCCGCGGAACTTTCCGGTTATATGCTGGAAAAAGTTCCGCCGGATCTTTCCAGGTATCTGCTCTCACCAATGCCCGGCCTGCTGGTAAGACTGGCTGTGACCGAAGGCGAAGAAGTTAAAGAAGGTGTTGAACTCGCTGTTATCGAAGCCATGAAGATGGAAAACAGCCTGCGCGCCGATAACGATGTGAAAATTGCAAAAGTCCTGGTCACCGAAGGCGATAGCCTGGTTGTCGACCAGCCCATTCTGGAATTTGAGTAACCGATAATCTGACCCGATACCTTGTCAGACCATGATCCGAAAAAACTGGCCAAAATGGTGCGCGCGGGCGACCGTCGGGCGCTCGCACGCGCAATTACGCTGATCGAGTCAACGCGCCCGGAAGACCGCGAGCCGGGTGATCAGCTACTCGAACAACTGACTTCGCATGCCGGTCAGTCTATCCGTATCGGAATCTCCGGTTCACCCGGCGTCGGTAAATCAACTTTTATTGAGTGTCTTGGCAACCACGTGATCGACCAGGGTCACAAGCTGGCTGTTCTCGCCGTCGACCCTTCCTCGGCGCTCAGCGGTGGTTCAATCCTCGGAGACAAGACCCGCATGGAAACCCTGGCGCAAAAACTGGATGCTTTTATCCGCCCTTCGCCAGCCGGCCGAACTCTGGGCGGTGTGGCCCGGCATACACGCGAAACCATGCTGATTGTCGAGGCCGCCGGATTTGATGTTGTCCTGGTCGAGACCGTTGGCGTTGGCCAGTCTGAAACAGCCGTCGCTGAAATGACCGATTTATTCATGTTGCTTCTCCTGCCCGGTGCCGGTGACGAATTGCAGGGGATCAAGCGCGGTATTGTCGAACTTGCTGACATCATCGTCGTCAACAAAGCCGATGGCGAACTTGAACCGACCGCCGGGCACACGGCGGCGGACTATCGCGGTGCGCTTGGCTTCCTGCATCCGCGCCACACCAACTGGCAGGTGCCGGTTGAGACCTGCTCCGCAATCGAAAACAAGGGCATCGACAGAATCTGGCAGACCATTGAAGACTATCGGCGCACGATGACCGAAAATGGTGAAATCAAGCGAGCCCGCGCGGCACAGGCGAAAGCCTGGCTCTGGCATGAGACCTCAGAAATTCTGCGCGAGAAGCTTGAAACGGACCCGGATATCGTCGGGCAACTACGACAACTCGAAACGGCGGTGGCTGCCGGCAAAACCTCGCCGCGGGTCGCCGCCCGGAAACTTGTTGAAACCTTCTTGAAAAATGGAACCTGAATGATCGGCAAACTGAATCATGTGGCGATTGTCGTACCCGACCTCGATATGGCCAGCGCCATCTACAGCGACATGCTGGGCGCGACTGTCACCGAACCCGTCGACCTGCCTGAGCACGGCGTCACGACAGTGTTCGTCGAGCTCCCCAATACCAGGATTGAACTGCTGCGTCCGTTCGGCCTGGACTCTCCCATCGCGAAGTTTCTTGATAAAAACCCGTCGGGCGGCATGCACCATCTGTGCTATGAAGTAGATAATATTATCGCTGCGCGTGACAAACTCATCGCCTCAGGCGCCAGGGTGCTGGGCGACGGAGATCCAAAGAACGGCGCACACAACAAGCCGGTGTTATTTCTTCATCCGAAGGACTTCTGCGGAACTCTGATTGAACTGGAACAGGTCTGAGAAAAACTCAGCCGGCCAGAACAGATTCCTGACAAATTACGGCTCAAGATAAATCGGGTTCGACCCATTGCTGTCCCATCAACTGTCGTTGATCGAGTCACTGCAGGGGAGTTGTCCGTAGATCATCATGCTACCGACACTGACAATCGAATATGTTGCATCCGAGCAGACTCCGTCTCATTTTAAATTCGACCGACACCCTGTTGAACAAGAGTATCGCTGCAGATCCCTGTTAAGCCCTGGTTCGCAGGATATAGCCGCCGGACTTTTCGTCCAGTTCCAGATCGATCTGTCCACGCACCTTGGCTTCTTCGAGCAGTTTGCTGAAGGACTCGAACCCGTAATACCCCTCATTGAAACCCGGCCTAAGACGCTTGAGCGCCTGCTTGACCATCGAACCCCAGAGCTTTTCATGATCACCGCGCTCAGTTTCAAGCGCCTCAGCGGTTTCCAGCACCAGGTCGATCCCCTCCTGCATGTTGTCATCATTCTTTTTTGAGCCTGCACCGACCAATTTGGTGGTTTTTTTCTTTGCAGCTTTTTTGCGCCGTTTCTTGCTGCGCTCGTCTTGCCGAATAAAGTCATCGTAATAAAAAAACTCGTCACAATTATTCATCAACAGATCAGACGTGGAGTTCTTTACGCCGACACCGATCACCATTTTAGCGTTTTCCCGCAACTTGCTGACCAACGGTGAAAAATCAGAATCGCCGCTAATGATAACGAACGTATTGACATGGGATTTTGTATAACAAAGATCAAGCGCATCCACGACCATGCGGATATCTGCGGAATTTTTTCCCGACTGGCGCACATGGGGAATATCAATCAGTTC
>PVMS01004130.1_pt1 | contig 11688 bp, 10 predicted proteins | sample 1853461 | NCBI WGS metagenome assembly PVMS01 (sample SAMN08582032, study PRJNA380276) | Marine sediment metagenome, whole genome shotgun sequencing project. | isolation source: ocean sediment barecode stripped | collected 2017
CCGCAGGTTTTTCGTTACTCAACTTTGTGGCGTTGGCCGGGCTGCGCGAGGATCTGTCGGACATACAGGCTTTGAACGCTGCCGGCGCCGAGATCGCGTCCCTGGCGCAGGCCTTGGAGACACCGCCAGAATGGCTCAAACAGACCTTGAGCCTGGTCGGCCCGCGTGAGGACGACGCCGTGTTCGCCCTTAACACCGCGCTGATGACCGGTGGCGTGACTTTACGTCTGCCCGAAGGTCTGACGCTCGATAAGCCGATCCACCTTATCCATCTCGACGGCACGGGCGCGCCGGCCTCGATTGTCACCCGCAATGTGATTCTCGCCGAGGAAGGCGCGTCGGCGACGATCCTTGAGAGCTATGGCAGCATCGGCGTGAAGGGGATCCAGCGCAACGCCGTGACCGAGATCAAGGTCGGCGACAAAGCCGCCATCCATCACATTAAGTTTCAGCGGGAAGCCGTTGAAACGACTCACCTCAATGTTTGGTTCGCCAATCTTGGCGCCGATTCCCGCTATGACGCCTTTCAGCTGTCGACCGGCGCAGGGCTAGCCCGGAATCAGATCTATGTGGACTTTAACGGCGAGGGCTCAGCCACGGATGTTTCCGGCGTGGACCTCATGCGCGGCCGTCAGCATTGCGACACGACGTTGATCGTCGAGCATCGCGTGCCCGCCGGCGTCAGCCGCGAGCTGTTCAAGGTGGTCCTCGATGACCACGCGCGGGGCATCTTCCAGGGCAAAGTCATCGTCTTGCCGGACGCGCAGAAGACCGACGGCAAGCAGATGGCAAACGCCCTGCTTTTGTCGGAGACGGCGGAATTCGATTCCAAGCCCGAGCTTGAGATCTTCGCCGACGATGTGGTTTGCGGCCATGGCGCGACCTCGGGCCAGATGAATGAGGATCTTCTCTTCTATCTGGAATCCCGTGGGCTGCCCGAGGCGGAAGCCCGCGCCATGCTGATTCAAGCCTTTGTCGGCGAGGCCTTCGAGTGCGTCGACAACGAGGACCTGCGCGAAGCCTTCGCGGCTGTCTCCGCCGAATGGCTTGGCGTTCAGGTTGAGTAGCGTGGGGCTGGCGCATGACCATCATCACACCATCGGCTAAGGACGTCGCAGCGGTGAATGCGCTTTACGATTTAGAGGCGATCCGCGCCGACTTCCCGATTTTGCGTGAGAAAATCCACGGCAAGCCGCTCACCTATCTCGACAACGGGGCCTCGGCGCAGAAGCCGAAGCAGGTGCTGGACGCTGTTCAGAACGCTTACGCGCACGAATACGCCAATGTTCATCGCGGCCTGCATCATTTGAGCAATGTCGCCACCGCCAATTTTGAGAAGGCGCGCGAGACCGTGAGGGCGTTCCTCAACGCGCGCTCGGACGAGGAGATCATCTTCACCCGCAACGCCACCGAGGCGATCAATCTGGTGGCGTCGTCCTTCGGACGGCCCCGGATCGGCGAGGGCGATGAAATCCTGCTCACCATCATGGAGCATCATTCCAACATCGTGCCTTGGCATTTCATCCGCGAGCGGCAAGGCGCGGTGCTGAAATGGGCGCCGGTGTCGGACGAGGGCGAGTTCCTGCTCGATGAGTTCGAGCGGCTGATAAGCCCGCGCACCAAGATGATCGCCATCACGCAGATGTCCAACGTGCTCGGCACCATTGTGCCGGTGAAGGAGGTCGTGCGTATCGCTCATGAGCACGGCATTCCCGTGCTGGTCGACGGTGCTCAAGGCGCGGTCCATATGCCGGTCGACGTGCAGGACCTCGATTGCGATTTCTATGCCTTCACCGGACACAAGCTCTACGGCCCCACCGGCATCGGCGTGCTCTACGGTAAAAAGGAGCTGCTGGAGGCCATGCCGCCTTACGAGGGCGGTGGCGAGATGATTTCCTGGGTGACCCAGGACGATGTGGCCTATGGCAAGCCGCCCCATCGCTTCGAGGCGGGAACGCCGGCCATCGTCCAGGCTATAGGGCTCGGCGCCGCCATCGACTATGTGGAAGGGGTTGGCCGCGAACGCATCGCCGCACACGAAAAGGCGCTGCTGGCCTACGCCATGGAGCGGCTTGGCGATTTGAATTGGTTGCGGATCTTCGGCCGTGCCAAGGGCAAGGGCGCCATCATTTCGTTCGAGATGGAAGGCGCTCATGCCCACGATGTCAGCACAATCCTCGACCGCCATGGCGTCGCCGTCAGGGCCGGAACCCATTGCTGCGAGCCATTATTGGCCCGCCTTGGCGTAACCTCGACATGCCGCGCCTCATTTGCCATGTATAATAGCTTCGACGAGGTGGACCGCCTGGTGGAAGCGCTCCAGAAGACCCGCGAAATGTTCTCTTGAGATCGATGGCCGAGATGACTGAAAAGATTAGCGATGCCACAGAGACGGCAGTCACCGAGCAAATCGCCGTGGAGCCTGAGGCACGGCCTTCTGAGGCCACGCCCCAAGAGGCGGTGCCCCAAGACGCCACGCCTCAAGAGGCCACGTCGGACGACATCAAGGGATGCGTTGGCGCCACCGGCGGCACCGAAGACGGTGGCGCGGAGTTCAATGCCTCGGCGCTTTCGGCGGAGGAGCTTGAGAAGCTTCAGGCCGATCTCGTGACGGCGCTGAAGACCGTGTTCGATCCCGAGATCCACTGCGACATCTACGAGCTGGGGCTCATCTACAATATCGATGTGGACGACGACCGCAATATCGAGGTGGAGATGACGCTGACGGCGCCGGGCTGTCCCGTGGCGGGCGAGATGCCTGGCTGGGTCGAAAACGCTGTCTCGTCAGTGCCTGGCGTTGGTCAGGTGAAGGTCAATCTCGTCTTCGAGCCACCTTGGGACATGTCGCGCATGTCCGACGAGGCACGGCTCGCCCTCAACATGTTCTAGAGCCAGGCCCTTGAACGCCCCCGCAACTCATCCCAGTTTGAGCCCATGACCATTCATCCTCGCCCCCAAGTAATGCGTCTGACCGAAGCGGCCGCGGAGCGCATCCGCGCGCTGTCCGCCGCGAGCGACAAGGACGTCGAAGCTGTGCGGATTGGCGTGAAGAACGGTGGCTGCGCCGGCATGGAATACACCATGGAATATGTCGGCGAGCAGGGGCCCCATGACGAGGTGGTCGAGGACAAGGGGGTCAAGCTCCTGATCGACCCTTCGGCCGTCATGTTCCTGCTGGGCACGGAAATGGATTATCAGGTGGACCAGATGAAGTCGGGCTTTGTGTTCAACAACCCGAACCAGACGAGCGCCTGCGGCTGCGGCGAGTCGGTGACGCTGACGCCTGCGAGCGAGCGCGTGCCCGATGTCGCCGAGGCCTCCGAGTAGGGCGCCTCAAACAACTTCAAAATTCTATCGTCTAAAAAGTGGAGCGTTCCGAAGGGTCTCGACGCAAGGGGCCGCTTACGGCATCCGCACGGGGCGCATCATGAAGGCCGGGACGTGGTCGCCCATGCCCTTCTGCTTGCCACGCGGGCTTTGTTGCGGATTTTTGGGCCTGTCCTGACCCGAGCGGCCGCCACGGCCTTGCCGATGCTCGCCTTGGGGCTTGTCACCTTGAGCTCTGCTGCTTTGGCGGTTGTCGTCTTGGCGATGCTCGCTTTGCGGCTGGTTGCTTTGAGGCTTTGCGTCTTGAGCCTTTGCCTCTTGAGGCGCGGGCTGATCGCGCCCTGAATCCTTAGCGCGATCCTCTTGCGGTTTCGCCTGTTGGCCATTGTCGTTTGAAGCGACTTCGGCTGGCTTGGGCGTATCGCTTCTGGGCGCATCGCTCTTAGCAGCTTCGGTTTTCGCTGCGGACTTGTCCGCACCATCCGAGCGTCCGGATCTGGGCCGCCTTGAACGACCGCCACCACCGCGACGCCGGCCACTACTGCGCTCGGTCGTCTCCGCCTCAGCCGTCTCTCCGGCCGACGGGGCGCCATCGATCCACTCAATCTCGTTGCGCAACATCGACTCGATGGCTTTCAGGGCTTTGGTGTCTCTCGGCGTCACCAGCATGGCGGCGTGGCCTTCGCGGCCCGCGCGGCCGGTGCGGCCAATCCTGTGAATGTAATCTTCCGGGTGAACCGGGACGTCGTAGTTGAAGATGTGAGTCACGTCGGGGATATCGAGCCCGCGCGCCGCCACGTCGCTGGCCGCCAAAAAGGCGATATCGCCGTTGCGGAAGGCCTCAAGCGTCGCCGTGCGCTCACGCTGGTCCAAGTCGCCATGCAGGGCGCCGACATTGAAGCCGTGGCGCTTCAGGGACCGGAACACGATGCCGACGTCTTTCTTACGATTGCAGAAGATGATGGCGTTCTTGACACCATCCGTGCCCATCAGTTCGCGAAGCGCGAGCCGTTTCCCGGCGGGATCGTTGGGCGCCTTTTTCAGGCGCTGCACGATGGTTGACGCGGCCGTGGCGGGCCGGGCGACTTCAATGCGCTCCGGCGTGTGTAGGAAGTTGTCGGCGAGGCGTTGGATTTCCGGCGGCATGGTCGCGGAGAAGAACAGCGTCTGCCGGGTAAAGGGGAGCCTCTTGCAGATGCGCTCGATGTCGGGAATGAACCCCATGTCGAGCATCCGGTCGGCCTCGTCGACCACGAGGATCTCGATGCCGGTCAGAAGCAGCTTGCCGCGCTTGAAATGATCGAGCAGGCGGCCTGGTGTGGCGATCACCACATCGGCGCCGCGATCGAGCTTGCGGTCCTGATCGACGTAGGACACGCCGCCGATAAGAAGCGCCACGGTTAGCTTGTGGCTCTGGCCGAGAGTTTCGAACGCTTGGGCCACTTGGGCGGCGAGCTCTCGGGTCGGTTCTAAGATCAGCGTTCGCGGCATACGGGCTCGGGCGCGTCCGCGCTCGAGCCGCGTCAGCATCGGCAGCACGAAGGACGCGGTCTTGCCGGTTCCAGTCTGCGCAATGCCCAGCACGTCGCGGCCAGTGACCGCAACGGGGATCGCTTTCTCTTGAATGGGGGTAGGGGTTTCGTAGCCTGCCGCTTTGACGGCAGCTTCGGTTTTTGGGCTCAGGCCAAGATCAGAAAAGCTCATGCGTTCGCAAAATATCGCGCGGCAATAAGCGGCGCGCATCTCTTTCATTAGGCGCAAAGATTTGCAGGTAGGATTTGTGGGCTCTGCGCAGACACCACCGAAGCATCACGGCTTGATGACCGTGGAACGCTTCCCCCTCAAATAGGCGGCATGGACAATTGGCGCAAGGGGCAAAAATACGGAGAAACGGGGCGAATGGCCTCCAAAGGGCTCATCGGAGAGGCCGATCAGCAGCCCATTGCGCATCAAATGGCATAACGCCGGGATATCGTGCGCATTTGAACCCTTTAGAGCCCGGCTTCCCCCTAGTGTGGGTGCCGGTTGTGGCCGGCTGCGGAAGAGGGGAAGGGTGCTTAAGAGATGGGGACAAAAATACCGATGAGCACCGCCGATTACGCCGAAGTGGCGATCAAGCCGCCCCTCTTGTTTCTTGGGGCGCTGGTGCTTGGCTCCGTGCTGACCTTGTTTTTACCCATTGGCCCGGGCCTGGCCTCGCCAAACGGTCTGGGTTTTGTTGTCGGCTTCATCTTTGTGGCGCTGGGCTTCGCCTTGGCGGGTTTCTCAATGCGCGCCTTTCGCCACGCCGGCACCCATGTCGTGCCAGGCGAACCGGCCACGGCCCTCGTCGTCGTCGGCCCGTATCGCGTCACCCGCAATCCTATCTATGTGGGCATGGTGCTCGTCTATTTCGGGCTCGCCATCGTCCTGACGAGCGTCTGGGTGCTGGTGCTCCTCATTCCGGTGCTGATGATCCTGCGGCGCGGCGTCGTCGTGCCGGAAGAGACCTATCTCGAGCGGAAATTCGGCGATGAGTATCGCCGCTATACAACGCGCGTCCGGCGCTGGATCTAGGTCGCGGAGGGTCTAGATATCCAGCGCGTCAGGCGTGGCGAATTCCGCGCGTTCCTGGATGAAGCGGAAGCGCGCCTCGGGCTTGTTGCCCATGAGCTGATCGACGAGCTTGGAGGTCGCGTCGCGATCCTCATCGACCACGACGCGGAGCAGGGTGCGGATCGACCGATTCATGGTCGTCTCTTTGAGCTGCTTCGGAAGCATCTCCCCCAAGCCCTTAAAGCGTGAGATCTCGATCTTGCCGCGTGTGTTGAACTCCGACGCCATCAGCGCGTCCTTATGGGCGTCGTCGCGCGCGTAGATTGTCTTGGCGCCCTGGCTCAGGCGGTAGAGCGGCGGCACCGCGAGATAAAGATGCCCGCCCTCTACGAGCTCGCGCATCTCCTGGTAGAAAAAGGTGATGAGCAAGGAGGCGATATGGGCGCCGTCCACGTCGGCGTCGGTCATGATCACCACTTTTTCGTAGCGCAGATCCTCTTCGCGATAGCGCGTGCCCGTGCCGCAGCCGAGCGCCTGGATCAGATCGCTGAGCAACTGGTTGTCGGAAATCTTGTTCGAGGTGGCGCTGGCTACGTTGAGGATCTTGCCGCGTAAGGGCAGCACGGCCTGGGTCGCCCGGTCGCGCGCCTGCTTGGCCGAACCGCCGGCGGAATCGCCCTCGACGATGAAAAGCTCGGTGCCCTTCGCGCCGGTCGCCGAGCAGTCGGCGAGCTTGCCGGGAAGGCGCAGGCGCCGTGTCGCCGTCTGGCGGCCAACTTCTTTTTCTTTGCGGCGGCGCAAGCGCTCCTCGGAGCGATCGACGACCCAGTCGAGCAAGCGGTTGGCCTGGTTGGGATTGCCGGTGAGCCAATGATCGAAAGCATCGCGGATGGCGTTCTCGACGATCCGGGCCGCTTCTTGGGTGGACAGCCGGTCCTTGGTCTGGCCCTGGAACTCCGGCTCGCGAATGAAAACCGAAAGCATGGCCGCCGCTGTGCCGAGCACGTCGTCGCCTGTCACCTGCGCCATGCGCTTGGCGCCGGTGAGCTCGCCATAGGCGCGGATGCCTTTGGTGAGCGCGGAGCGCAAACCTGTTTCGTGGGTGCCGCCATCGGGCGTCGGTACGGTGTTGCAGTAGGAGCTGATAAAGCCGTCGGCATTCGCCACCCAAGCGATGGCCCATTCGACGGAGCCATGACCGTCCGGCTTCTCGATGCGCCCGGAGAAGGACTCATTGGTGACGGTCGTCAGGCCCTCGATGCTTTCGGCAAGAAAATCCTTCAACCCGCCGGGGAAATGAAGCGCCGCCGTCTCGGGGACGTCGCTTTTGTCGCCGAGCAATTCCTTGGCGCATGACCAGCGGATCTCGACCCCGCGAAATAGATACGCCTTGGAGCGCGCCATGCGGAACAGGCGCGCCGGCTTGAAGGCCGCGCCCTTGCCGAAGATTTTGGGGTCGGGCCGAAAGCGGAGCTTGGTGCCACGACGGTTCTTGATCGGGCCGAGCTTCTCAAGCGGCCCCTCGGGTTCGCCGCGCGAATAGCTCTGCCGGTAAAGCCTTTGCCCGCGCGCGACCTCGACCACGAGGCTCTCGGAGAGCGCATTGGCCACCGACACGCCGACGCCATGCAGGCCGCCGCTGGTCTTATAGACCTTGGAGTCGAACTTCCCGCCCGCGTGCAACGTGGTCATGATGACTTCGAGGGCGGACTTGTTCTTGAATTTAGGGTGGGGGTCCACGGGAATGCCCCGGCCATTGTCGGTCACGGTGAGTGTGCCGTCCTTGTCGAGATTGACCTCGATCCGGCTCGCATGCCCGGCGACGGCCTCGTCCATGGCGTTGTCCAGCACCTCGGCAAAGAGATGATGCATCGCCTTCTCGTCGGTGCCGCCGATATACATGCCGGGGCGCCGGCGCACGGGCTCCAGGCCTTCCAGCACCTCGATGTCGGCAGCGGTATAGGCGTCCTCGGCCGTTCCGCCGCGGCTCTTCGCGCTTTTTCGCGCGGGCGCTTTGCCAGGAGCTCTGGGGGTTCTCTTCGCCGCGTCGTCGAAAAGATCGCGCGAAGAGGCGGGTTTGCGCTTGGTGGCGATGAGCGGCTCCTCATGCCGGAAGGCGTGTTGCTCTCGCGACGGGGAGAGAATCAACGACTTTTAAGGCTCGCCGTTAGCTCGCATGTGCCTAAGGCTTTTTCAAGCATCAGATCATTTTCAAGCATCAAATGATGGCGGTGCGGACCTTGGCGGAGACCCACTCCGAAACGACCACCGTCACGAGGATGACGATAAAGATCACGGTGACCTCCGCCCAGGCCAGACGCGCCAGGGAGGATTGGAGCTGGAGCCCGATGCCCCCGGCACCCACCAGGCCGAGAATGGTCGATTCCCGGATATTGATGTCCCAGCGGAACATCGAAATGCCGGCGAAAGCGGGCAGGATCTGCGGCACCACGCCATAATCCATCATTTGCCAGTTCGAGGCGCCGGTGGCGCTCACCGCCTCCACTTGCCCCTCGTCGATCTCCTCGATGGCCTCATAGAGCAGCTTGCCGATGAAGCCGATGGAGCGCAGCGCAATGGCGATGATCCCGGCCAGCAGGCCAGGGCCGATGATGGCGACGAGCAACAGGGCCCAGATCAGAGAATTGATCGAGCGCGAAGAGACGATCACCAGCAGGGCGATGGGGCGCAGGAAGGCGGCGCTCGGCGTCGTATTGCGTGCGGCGAGGAACGCGATGGGTGTCGCCAGCACAATGCCCAGCAGGGTGCCGAGCGTGGCGATATTGAGGGTGTCCCATAACGGGCCCCATAGCCTGTCGAGATAGGACCAGCGCGGCGGCCAGGCGCGCGACAGCAGATCGGCGGCTTGGTGTGGCGCATCCTCGACGAACACCCACATGGTGTTCTTGTTCATCACCTCCCAGCAGAAGACGAACAGGACGGCGAGAGCGAGCCATCCCGCCCAGGCGGCCCATTGTTCGGCTGCGGTGCGGCGTTGCCAGAGGATGTGGCCATTGATCGTGGTCACCGGCATCACTGCACCCACTTCCGCAAGAGGCTGGAGAAATATTCGGCCACGAGCACGATGGCGATAATCATGATGAGGATGGCGCCTGCCGTGCTGTATTCGTAGCGCAGCATCGCGGTGTTGAGCGTCGCGCCGATGCCGCCGGCGCCGACAATGCCGATCACCGCGCTCTCACGAAAATTGATGTCGAGCCGATAGAAGGACAGGCCAATCAGGCGCGGCACGATTTGCGGCTGAATGCCGTAATTGATGACCTGCCACCAGCTCGCGCCGGTGGCCCGGATGGCTTCGGTTTGCGTCTCATCGATGTCTTCAATGTCCTCGGCGAGAAGCTTGGCCATGAAGCCGATGGTGGCGAAGGACAATGTGAGGAAGCCGGCAAAGGGGCCAAACCCGAACATCGCCACGAAGAGGATGGCGATGATGATTTCTTGCAAGGAGCGCGAGACCGCGATGATGGCGCGGCAGACCGCATAGACGGGCAGGGGCGCGATGTTGCGGGCCGCGCCGAGGCCGATTGGGATGGAGATCAAACAGCCGACGATGGTGGAGGTCACCGTCATGGTGAGGCTCTCTTCCATGCCGCGCCAGATGTCGCGCGAACGGCTGGTGAAATCCGGCGCTAAAAATCCCTCGACGAAACGCCAGCCTTGGGTCAGCCCTTGGGCCACACGCTCCCAGTTGACCTCGATGGTGGATATGGCCGCGATGAGATAAGCGAGCGCCCCGAGAATGATGGCCCAACGCAGCCAGGCATTGCGGATGAGCGGCGGCCGTTTCCATTGGCGGACCTGTGCGTGAGAGGCGGCATCGCTCATGTGAGCCCGGCCATGCGTTCATCGGCGGACAACTCGGACGCGTCGGCTTTGTCCTTAGTCTCCTCGTGCCCGTCGTCGTGGATTTCAGTCCAGTCCTCTTCGCCGTAAATCTCGGTCAGGATTGTGGTGTCGAGTTTGGCGGGCGGGCCGTCGAACACGATCTCTCCGCCGCGCAGGCCGATGATGCGGTCGACGAACATTTTGGCGAGCACCACGTCATGGAGGCTGATGATCGCCGGGAGGGTTTGCTCGCGGCAGACTTCGCAGATGAGCCGCATGATTTGCCGTGCCGTCTTCGGATCGAGAGAGGCGGTCGGCTCATCGACCAGCAGGAGTTCGGGATCCTGCTCTAGGGCGCGGGCGATGCCGACCCGGTGCCGCTGGCCGCCAGACAAGGCGCTGGCCCGTTTGTCGGCCTGCTCGGTCAGGCCAACGCGGGCGAGGAGGGCAAAGGCCTGGTCCACGTCGCTTTGGGGAAATCGCCGAAACAGGGACCGCCAGAAGGACACATAGCCGAGGCGTCCGGACAACACGTTTTCCATCACGGTGAGCCGTTCGACGAGGGCATATTCCTGGAAGATCATGCCCATGCGCCGCCGGGCGTGCCGAAGCTCGCCGCGTCCGAGACGCGTGACATCGCACTCGTTGAGGAACACAGCCCCGCTGCTTGGTTTGACCAATCGGTTGATGCAGCGAATGAGGGTGGACTTGCCCGAGCCGGACGGGCCGATGAGCCCAACCACTTCGCCCGAGGGGACCTCGAACGACACGCCGTTCAGAGCCTTGTCGCCGGTTGGGTAAGTCTTGGTCAGCTCATCGACGCGCAGCATCACTCATGTCCCGGCTCTTGGTTGCGGGCATCGTATGGAAAAGGTGGCGCGTCGCAAACTCTGGCGTGGGCGGTGCAAAGCCGTACCAATCAATGACAGGAATATTCGACGCCGTTGGCCGCATCGATCTCGCGGATCACGGCCCAATTGTCTTTGAAGGTGATGGGGATGAACTGCGCCTCGCCCGACTTGCCGAACTCCTCAAGTAGCTTGGTGCCCTCCCAATCGAAGGAGAAGAAGGCGTGCTTGATCTTCTCATGCAGGTCCGGCGTGAGGTTATGGGCGACGCCGAAGCCCGTGGTTGGAAATGTCTGCGAAATATAGATCGTCTTGAGCTGATCTTTCTTGACCACGCCGCGGTCGATCATGCGGGCTTTGACTGAGTTGGCGACCGCCGCGGCGTCATAGTCTTTGTTGGCGACGCCGAGGATCGAATAGTCGTGCGCCCCCGAGAACGCCGGCTTGTAGTCGCGGTCGCGTACCAAATCGAAGTCCGCCTTGAGCAACGCCGAGGGCGCCTTGTAGCCGGAGTTCGACGTCTCCGCCGTGAAGGCCAGCGTGCGGCCCTTGAGGTCCTCTGGTTTATTGATACCTGATCCCGGATACGTGACAATCTCCATCTCGTAACCGAACGAGCCATCTGCTTGCGCCATCATGGTGAAAGGGCGAAAGCCCGCGCAGGCCACGGCGAGGGGATTGGAGCCCGTGTTGAATCCGGCAATGTGCAAACGCCCGGCGCGCATGGCTTCGATCTGCGCCGCATTGGATTGCACGGGGAAGAACAGGACCCGCTTGCCGGTGACCGCCGTCAGATGGTCGAGAAACTCCTGCCAAACCTCGGCATAGACGGCCGGGTCTTCCACCGGGGTATAGGCAAAAATGAGCGTCGATGGGTCGACCTGCTGGGAAGGATCGGCGGGAATGTCGGCGACCATATCGCCGTCATTGTCTTCATAGAGGCTGTCGAGCTGAAAGGCGGCCATGGCGGGGAGGTTCAAGCCGGCCGAGATCGCCAGTGCCATAAGAAGTTGCTTCATGGCCTCGATTATAGCAGCGGCATTTAATTTTGACCGGTATGGGCCCATTTTCTCATACCGATTGATTTGATTGTTTCGGGCTGGTCGACCAGCCGGTTCCAGGCATCACAACC
>PVMS01033174.1_pt1 | contig 11687 bp, 11 predicted proteins | sample 1853461 | NCBI WGS metagenome assembly PVMS01 (sample SAMN08582032, study PRJNA380276) | Marine sediment metagenome, whole genome shotgun sequencing project. | isolation source: ocean sediment barecode stripped | collected 2017
CGTCGGTATTGGCCTTCCGGAGGTCCGATGCATGATCCGATCGATGTCACTGTCATACACCTGGTTGATGACGTTCGCTCCGCCAGCAGATAACGAGCCACCCACCAGCACCAGAAGAACGAGCCGCCATCCTGGCCACCCGCGCTCAGCAACGACCATGGCCGGAATCGTCGTGATGAGGAGAAGCTCGATGATCCTCGGCTTCGTCATCTCGACATAGGCCTTCACCTTGGCACTCAGGTCGCGGTCCGGAATAGCCAGGTTCGTCATACGGCCACGGACCTCGTCGAGCGCCTCAGAACGGGATCTCCGAGCCAAGACACGGAGAAGAGGACGAACGAGAGCCACAGTACATCCGCGACCATCAGGTGGATCACCTGGATGGCCAGCGGCGTGAGGAAGAAGATGTTGGCGATACCGACGAAGAACTGGGACAGCACGACGATGCTCACGATGGACGCCAGCCGCTTGGTCGTTTGCGAGCCACGCCGAGCAGTGTCGGCTGCGATCCAGCCTACGAGCAGCCCCCCTGCAATCGCGACCACCGGATGGAGGATGCGCAGCCGGAGGAGGAACGGCGCGGTCGGCCCGAATTCGTCAGCGATCCCTTGCGCGACGGAGTCGGACGAGAAGATCGTATCTGCAAGTGCGTTGAGCGCCCCGGGGGCGCCGGCAATAAAATGTCTGAATGCCCCATGCCCGCGCCACCGAATGGACCGGTCCTTTCCCTCGGTGGTCGGTTCGGCGAATCCCGAGCCCCACCACGCCGTTACCGCCAGTGAGCCGAGCAGCATGAACGTATTGGTGAGATGGAGAGGCACAACGACCATACGGGCGACCGAAACATCATCATCGACCCATCCGAACAGCACGAGGGACGCGCCCAGAAGAGCTTCGATAACCAGTAGGACTCCTGAGACCGTTGCAGCCTTTCGTACGAGGTGACGCTTTGGCCATCCCCAGAGGGCGAGCAGGAACACGGCAGCCACGCCCAGCCCGGCAAGGAAGGAGGATGCCCTGTGCGAGAACTCGATGAGTGTCTCGACCGTTGGATTCGGCGGGATGAATTGTTGCCCGCACTTCGGCCAACTCGCGCCACACCCGTCCCCGGAACCGGTCGCGCGAACAACCGTGCCCCACAACACCACTGCCAGATTGAACGCGAGTGTCCCCCAGGCAACATAGGGGAACACACGGCGTGCGCGTAGTGAAGGAGTCACACGGGAAGGGTAGACAGTGGACGGAAGACAGTAGACAGTCGATCAGCGACTGCACCACCCTGTACCGTCTACCGTCTACCGTCTACCCACTACCCTTCACCAGATGAAGACACTCATTCTCTTAGCTGTTGTAGCTGCCATTGCCGCAGTTCTGTACAAGGTGCTGACGACCGAGATCCCGATCGACGACGCGTAGCAGGTGCTGCACGTCCGACGGTTCGGATCGGGCCCGGAAGCAATCGCTCTTCACGGCTTCTCTCTGACCGGCGAGCAGTTCTCACCCGCTGCCAGTCATCTCGACCGCACGATCCTTGCTCCAGATCTTCCGGGCCACGGATTGAGCCACGCCCACGCGACCGACATCGACAGTGTTCTGGAATCGGTCGAGGAGCTTCTTTCGACTCCAGGAGCGCCACGACCCCTGATCGGCTACAGCCAGGGCGCCAGATTGGCCCTTCTTGCTGCTGTCGAGGACCCCTCCGAGGTCTCAGCCCTGGTTCTCGTGTCGGGAACTGCTGGCATTCGAGACCATAACGCTCGACAAACTCGGGCCCGAGATGATCTCTATCTCGCCGAGCGTATCGAAGCAATCGGCTTGGAACCGTTCATCGACTCCTGGACCACCAAGGGGATCACATCCCTCAGCCACCTGACTGAGGAGTACCGCATGTGGGACCGTTCAATCCGATCCGAGAACTCGGCCGTCGGTCTCCAATCAGCGTTGCTTGGATACGGTCAGGGTGTCCAGCCCTCCGTGTGGGACGAGATCGGCAACCTCCCGCTCCCCGTGTTACTTGTCACAGGTGGCCAGGACGAGCGGTACACGTCTATCGCCCGGGAGATGGGCGCATCAATCCCTGACGTCGAGATCGCTGTCATCGATGACGCGGGCCACAACCCACTTGCCGACCAGCCCGAGGCAGCCTACGGAGTCGTCTCAGCCTTCCTGAATCGGAATTGCTGAGCCAGAGGTCCAGTCATAGAAGCCGATTCCGGACTTCTTCCCGAGTCTGCCCTCAGCGACCATTGCTCTGAGCAATTCAGGTGGCTCGAATCGGTCGCCATAGACAGAAGCGAGATGGGATGCAATCTTCAACCGTACATCCAGGCCCACGAGGTCGCCAAGCATGAGCGGGCCCATCGGGTGCCGATAGCCAAGTGACATTGCACGATCGATGTCGGCCGGCGCCCCAACCCCCTCCTCCACCATCCGAATCGCTTCGATGCCAACGAGTACGCCGAGCCTGCTCGTGGCGAATCCTGGAGCATCGTTGATGAGTGCCTGGTCCATACCAAGAAACGTCACCATCGAGGCAACCCTCTCCAGCGTGATCGTTGACGTGGCCGATCCCCGGATCACCTCAACGAGGTGCATTGCCCACACCGGGTTGAAGAAGTGCATACCAACGAATCGCCCCGGATCAGAGAGATCCTCTGCAAGTTCATCGATCGAGATGCTTGACGTATTCGAGGCGAGGACGACGGGCGATCGTTTCTCGGCCTCCGCGAGAAGCGCCTGTTTCAGCGCCACATCCTCGATCACTGCCTCGACGATCAGGTCGAGGCCGTACTCCAACTCTTCGACCGAACCAACCGCGTGAAGATTCTCGACAACCGCTTCGAGGTCGTCCGGATTGAGCTTGCCGCGTTCAGCAGCCGTGGCCAACGTGTCGGCAACGCGTTCAACCGCAATCCGAGCGGTATCCAGGTCAACATCAACAACCGCCACGACGGCGCCATTGGCGGCAAACCTATGAGCAATACCGATCCCCATGGTCCCCCCACCGACAACTGCGATCTTCATCTCATCTCCACGAGTATTGCGTTGCGGACATAGTACGAGCCAACGGTCGTGTGTCGTGTGTCGTATGTCGTATATCGTCTACTCCTATGGAACCCATCAGGCTCACTGCCTTCTCCCACGGCTCGGGTTGAGCGTGCAAGCTCGGTCCTGACGAGCTGACGCAGGTCCTGCGTCCCACGTACAACCATCCAGCCACAACACACCCTGACCTACTCATAGGGATCTCGGGGTCAGATGACGCGGGCGTCTTTCGCATTGACGGAGACCGAGCCATCGTCCAGACGGTCGATTTCTTTACACCAGTAGTCGATGATCCATACGACTGGGGCAGGATCACCGCAGCGAACGCCCTGAGTGATGTGTACGCAATGGGGGCCGATCCGCTCACCGCTCTCCAGCTCGTTGGATGGCCACGCGATGTCATCCCCTTCGATGTTCTCGGACGGGTGATGGAGGGAGGCCTTGACATCATGCAGGACGCCGGTTGCACAGTTCTTGGTGGTCACTCAGTCGATGATCCGGAACCAAAGTACGGGTTCGCTGTCACAGGTTCTGCTCCGACGAAAGATATCACCACCAACAGTGCCGCGACCCCTGGTCAGGTTCTCGTGCTCACGAAGCCCCTCGGTACCGGAATCATCTCCACCGCAGCAAAACACGGCACAGCTTCAAGGGATGACATTCAACTTGCTATAGACACCATGGTCCAACTCAATCGCGGAGCGGCTGACGCGGCACGGAGAGTTGGCGCACGAGCCGTCACGGACGTAACCGGGTTCGGGCTACTCGGGCATCTCTCCGAGATGACCCGCGGATCTGGAGTCAGCGCCGAAATCGACTCCGATTCAGTTCCATTGCTCGATGGCGTTCGAGCGCTTGTGTCAATGGGTGAGATCGCCGGAGGAACCAGACGCAACGCTGATGCCGTCGCGTCGATGGTGACCTACGGCGATGTGCCCGATGATCTCAGGTGGATTCTCGCTGACGCCCAGACAAGTGGAGGGCTCCTCATCGCTGTCGACGCGGCGTTATCTGACGCCCTTGTTCAGGCCCTTGAAGATGAGGACACGTCGGGATTCGTCATAGGCCGCATGACGGAACGGAGCTTCGAACATGGGCCGTCCGGCAGAATCCTCCTTTCCTGACATGAAACATAACCAATACGTCTTGCAGTCATGCACTTATGCGGTATCCTTATGTTGCTGGGTCGTTAGCGACCCTCAGCAGGTCCCCTCGTCCCCCCTGGGGGACCTGCGAACACAACTGCAGGTTCCTCGCCCCCCTTGGAGCCTGTGGAAACGAGCGACGGGCCCCTATCCCCCTGGGGGCCCGTTGCGCGTCCAAAGCGGCACATCGATGCCCACCAACCAGCGGCACCATCCCTAGGCTGGAAAATGCCCATGAAGATACGAATGACGCGTCCAGGCCGGCTTGGCTCAACGATCCGCGAACTCGCGCGGCGCAAACCCGATGAGGCAGAGGATTACCTCGATTCCCATCAGGAGGCCTGGGAGGAGCTGGCTGGCGATGACCCTCATGACGCAGCCGACATCCTCGAGGCACTCGACGAAGAGGGCGCTGCAGTTCTTCTCCAGGAGCTCCCAGCCCATGAAGCTGGAGACGTCCTCGATGAGATGCATCCCGAAGCCGCTGCAAACGTGCTTCAGGAGCTGCTGCCTGACGAAGCAGCAACCCTGGTCTCTGAGATGGAGACCGATCAAGCGGTCGACCTGATCGGTGCGCTCGACGCAGTTGAGCGCACCGCGATCCTCAGTGCGCTCAACCCGAAGACATCTGGTGACGTTGAACGGCTCCTGATCTATGCCGCCGATACCGCTGGTGGCATGATGACAACAGATGTCGCCGCACTTCCGGTTGGCATGACGGCCGGTGCAGCCATCGAAGTGCTTCGCCAGCTGCACGAAGATCTCGGTTCCAATGTTCGCTACCTCTATGTGATCGACGACGAGCGGAGGCTTCTGGGTGTCGTTCCATTCCGCAAACTCGTCTTTGCTGCACCGGGCACGGGGCTCGACGATCTCATGGAGACGAACATCGTCAGAGTGAGGACGGACACGGACAGAGAAGAAGTCGCGGAGGAGATTCAGAGATACAACCTCATCGCGATTCCGGTTGTCGACGCCCACGGCGTTCTCGTCGGCATGGTCAAGGTGTCTGAGGCCATCGAAGCGATTCTTGCCGAGATCAGCGAAGACATCACCGCAATGGTTGGTGCAGGCGTGGAGGAGACCGTCTTCACACCGGTTGGTCGGTCAATACAGAGACGCCTCCCATGGATCTTCTTCAACCTCATGGTCGGGATTCTGCTCGCCGGTATCATCTCACGCTTCGAACCGACCCTTGCCACGTATGCGGTACTCGCCGCATACATGCCTATCGTGGCGCTTCTCGCAGGAAACTCTGGCGCTCAAAGCCTTGCTGTCATCATTCGTTCAATGGCTGTCGGCGATCTTCCCCGCGGTAGAGCCCCCCGCGCCATCCGCAGGGAAGTGGCTGTTGGCCTCATCGATGGCACGGTCATGGCGTTCACAACGGCATTGGTCGCCGCCCTCACCGTGACGGCGTTCCAGATGGGCGCCGACACGGTCTCACCTGCTCAGATGGCGGTGATTGTCTTTGTCGCGGTCTGGATTTCGTTCCTGGTTGCCGGACTCGTCGGATCCGGTATCCCCGTCCTCCTCCGCAGGCTGGGGCAGGATCCTGCCCTCGCCTCCAATATCTTCCTTACGATGGTCACAGATATTGTTGGATTCACGAGCTTCCTGGTCACTGCAATGCTTCTGCTCGGCTGACGCGTCACCAGGACATCTTGTTTGCCCGAGAATCAACTCCCGAGCACTGCACTCCCGGCGGAGGAGAAGGGTCCCAGATACACGATCTTCACACCATCATCGAGACGGGCAAGGTAGTTGGCCGCAGCACCTTGCCGCTCAGCTTCGGACGCATCGGGATTCGCAACGACGTTGGCAGCGGCTGGGTCATCGACGATGTGAACCGTTGCTATCGGAGGAAAGAGTTCGACCACTTCGGCGATGAGATCGTAGAGGTCCAGATCGGTCAGGGAGTCGTATGTGTTGGGGTCGAGCAACACCACCACGGTGTCGCCGACCTCACCCTCAACCCGGTCGATGATCCTGTACTCGGGTGCGCTGAGCACAGTTTTTGGGGACGGTGTTGTAGATGTTGTCGTTTTGCTCGTCGACTCGGTGCTATCTGTCAGGGTAAGTGTCGTGACCGGTGATGGTGGGGTCGATGAAGTCGTTGTCTCTGTGCCAGGTGACGTGCACGCAACCGCAACCAGTGAGACAGCAACCGCCACCTGGGTCAGACGCGAGCTGAAAGGCATGGAACCGATTCTACTGCGAAACCTCAGGGTCGACACGCCTCGCACCAATCTTCATACGACATGCCATCGAGAAACGGCTCATTGTTGACGATCCGAAACAGTTGGGCAGCCCTGTCATACGTCGCCTCATCGGGCGATGTTTCAAGAAGATGCTGCGCAAGTTCCATCTGCGGCCTCCATGCTCGAATACCGAGGGCAAGGTCGACGCGAGAGGGCCAACTCACAGGATCGTCCTGAGCGGGTTTCCTCGCCGCCCAGAACGTTGCAAGCCTGCTCGCAATACTCACGCATCTTCGAACGTACTTGGCGCCGAGCCGATCGATCTCGTACCCCCCGGCCACACCCTCGGACCAATCCTGGATCATCTGGTCATTGAGCGACGCGGGAGACATCACGGCGAGTTCGTACAGCTGATCAACTTCATCCAGAATGGTCACGATGCCTCTGTCCGCACCAGCGCGTCAAAGGCTTCCTTCAGCCTCATGGTTGTCTCGCCCGCATCGAACAACACACCTGCGACCTCTGTCACTGGCATCACCTCTCGCACCGTCGACATGATGAAGACCTCGTCAGCGCCCAGAAGGTCGTCTCTATGGAACTGGCCAACAGATACGTCCACACCGATCGCCTCGGCGACCTCGAGAGTTGCCTCGCGCGTGATGGATTCGAGGATCTGGCTATCGAGGCCCGGGGTGTACAGGATTCCGTCTCTCACCCAAGCAAGGGAGAACGTGGGACCTTCGAGTACGCCCCCATCGCTGCCCAGGAGCGCTGCATCATCAAACCCTTTCGACTTCGCCTCGATCGTGGCAGCAAGATTCGGCCCGTAGGACAGGGTCTTCGCGCCGGTCAGTTCGCTCACCTTTCCGTCAGAGTGCCAAGGGGCATCGAGAAGGTCGAGACGAATGCTTGTTGGCAGTTCCGGCAGCGGCTCGAGGAACACGATCGTGACATTGTCCGTTCCAAGTTCCACGGCGCTTGTTCCGCCGGTGACGTACACGCGCAGAACGCCGTCGCCACCCAGTGCTGATATCTCGCACCACGAAGTGAGCGTCGATCGATCGACCAGGGCAATGCGAAGATGTTCAGCGCTGCGCTCGAGCCGATTGAGATGGCCCCCGAGCCGGAATACCCTTCCCCCATAGGATCTCATTGCCTCGAAGCAGCCGTAGCCGCGCTGGAACCCGATGTCGAAGACGGACACTTCTGCATCCTCGGGTTCCGTGGCAACGCCGTTCATCAGGACGAGACCGATGGTACGCGCGGTCACGGCCGGAACCAGTTGGTAATGGGAAGACGGCGATCTCTGCCAAATGCTTTCTGCGTGATCCGAACGCCAGGCGCCGCCTGTCTTCGCTTGTACTCATTGCGATCAACCATGGTGGCAATGGCATGGACCAGCGCGTCGTCATTTCCAAGAGCCACGATCTCATCAGCCGTCATATCGAGTTCGATGTAGTCAAACAGGATCCCGTCGAGGAGCGGGTAGGGCGGAAGTGAGTCCGAGTCGCGCTGATCCGCCCTGAGCTCTGCCGAAGGCTCCTTGTCGATGATGGACTGGGGGATCACCTCGCCCCTCCCATTCCGCCATCGTGCCAGATCGTACACCATCGTCTTGTACACGTCCTTCAGCACGGAATAGCCACCAGCCATGTCGCCGTAGAGCGTCGCGTATCCCACGGCCATCTCAGACTTGTTGCCAGTTGCCACGACCATGCCACCGAACTTGTTCGATACCGCCATCAGGATCGTTCCTCTGATGCGGGCCTGCAGATTCTCCTCAGCGACGTTCGCCGGCTCGTCCACGAAGAGTGGTCCCAGCGCCTCGAGAAAGCCGGCGAATAGAGCCTCGATCGGCACCGTGTCGATGCGGATACCCAGTCGCTTCGCGAGCTCATAGGAATCCTCGACTGAACCGTCAGACGAATACCTGGACGGCATCGTGATGCCGTGCACTGCTTGGGCACCAAGCGAATCGGCCGCAATCGCCGCAGTCAAAGCGGAGTCGATTCCCCCGGAAAGTCCAATGACAACCTCGCTGAAGCCGTTCTTGGTGACATAGCCGAACAAGCCCGCACAGAGTGCCTCATACGCCTCTTCAAGGTCGCCCAATGCAGCTGCCACCGTCGGGACTTCGATGCCAATGTGGCCGGGCCCGTGGTCGGTTACTTGAACGATTGGCAGCAGTATCGACTTGTGATCCTCGATCGCGATATCGACGATGAACTGGTTCTCGACGAACTGGGGAGACCGATGCACAAGAGTCCCGTCCGGTGCAATGACCATCGATGCCCCATCGAAGACCAACTCATCCTGCCCTCCAACGGCATTCACATACACAACATGGACACCACCCGCGATTGCCCTGTCAGTGAGCATCGCGAGACGCTCAGCACTCTTTCCCAGGTGATAGGGCGAGCCATTGATATTGAGAAGTACGTCGGCTCCACCGACCGCTTGCCCCGTCGGTGGGCCGTTGATGTCCCAGATATCCTCACAGATCGAGATACCGGACACGACGCCGGCGATTGAATGAAGCGTCAGCGGCGTTCGACCCTCGGCGAAGTACCGGCCCTCATCGAAGACACCGTACGTTGGAAGGAGGCTCTTGTGATAGATGCCCCTGATCTCGCCATTCGCGATGACGGCAGCTGCATTCGTTGCGTTTCGGCCCACAGCATCGTCATCGATCTGCGCCTCGTCGAGACGGTCAACGAATCCCACAACGGTTGCCACCGATCCCGACGCGGCGGCGAGGCGTTCGAGAACCGCGATGTTCTCATCGATGAACCCCTTACGCAGGACAAGGTCCTCCGGTGGATACCCCGAGATCGCCAACTCTGGCAGAACCAGGACATCAGCCTGATTCTCCTCGGCCCAGTCCATTGCCCGGCGAATCTTGATCTCGTTGCCTCCCAGATCACCGACCGTCAGATCCAACTGGCCTCCAGCGACGCGGAGACTTCGAGTCACAGACCCTCCACAGTCTCAGCGATCAGGTGGTCGACCACTTCACGGAGCGCCTCGGATTGGGCCGCTCCATCAGCGATCGCATTCTCGTACACGCCCCTTTGACGATCCGCGCTCGTACCTTGGGCGACGATCGTCCTCGCTCTTTCAATGTGAGCGAGCGAACCCAACGCAATCGCCTGATCACGGACGATCTCGATGAGCTCCTCGACGAGTTGGGGCATGGGCACGAGTTCAGAACGACCGAAGTCGATGAGTGGCTCGGCGACACCGTACCGTTGCGCCCTCCACACGTTCTCTGAGATCAGCATTCGCGAGTAGATCCGCCACTTCTGGTTGTTCATCCGGAGTTCACTCAGTTTGGCAACCAGGGCCTGATACATGGCTGCGACTGCTATCCCGTCCTGATATCGGGTGCAGATATCTGAAGAGCGCATCTCGAGGGTCGGGTAGCGCGAGGAGGGGCGAATATCCCACCAGAGCTTCGACGCATCCTCTATGACACCGGTGTCGACCAGCACCTCGACATGGCGCGAGTAGTCGGACCAGCTGGTGAAGACGTCAGGGAGACCCGTTCTGGGCAGTGCTCGGAAGACCGCCGGCCGATAACTCTTCAGGCCCGTGTCCGTGCCATGCCAGAATGGCGATGAGCCCGAAAGGGCAAGCAGGTGAGGCAGGAAGTACGTGACCTGATTCATCACATCGATGCGGGCGTCTCTCTCATCGATACCGACGTGCACATGCATCCCAGAGATGAGAAGCCGTCGTACGACACCTTGAAGTGCTTCTGCGAGGAGGTTGTACCGGTCCTTGTTCACGTGACGCTGCTGGCCCCACTTGGCGAATGGGTGCGTGGACGAAGCAATGATCGCCATGTTGTGCTCGGCCACGGTGTTCGACACGAACTTGCGCATCTCGCGCAATGTCTCACTCAGTTCGGCGACATCGCCGCACACAGGGGTACCGATCTCGATCTGGGAGCGGATGAACTCGGGACTTGTGGCGCCAATGGGGGGATCCGACAACCTATCCAGAAGAGATTCAGGGAGATCAGGAACGAGGTCGCGGGAATCGCGATCAACGACGAAGTACTCCTCCTCCATCCCAATGGTGAATCCTCGATGTTCAGGCATCAGCACTCCTTATGCCTCAGAGTAAACGATGTGCCGATCCATCGCGGCCTGGCCTCAAGGCACGGTGAGCAAGCCTGCGTCCTCAAGGGCATGGCGGAGTGCCTCCTCCTCACCAGCACGAACCGACAGCGTCAGGACGCCTCCTCCACCATGTGGCGCGTGACGCATCTGGATGTCGCGAACATCCACGTGTGAGTCCTCAAGCGCATGCCCAACCCTGGCGATCTCGCCGGGCTCATCAGCGAGGCTCACACGAACCGCACAAACCGGAGCGCCAAGGGTCCGCCGCTGCTCTCTCGATCGGGACAAGTAAGCCAGGAGCTCATCATCATCTGACCGGATCGCAGCTTCGATCTTGTCGAGCTGGTGCCGCAGATCGTCGATCGCAGAGAACACGGCGGACTCATTCGACTTGAGTATCTCGACCCAGGGGATCGGTTGGGACGCGGCAACCCGCGTGAGATCACGGAACCCACCGGCAGCGAGGTCCAGTGCATCTGGGGTCTCCGCAGCCGAGGCGAGGAGACCAGCAGCAAGAATCTGAGGTAGATGACTGATCGCTGCAACAGCCTCATCATGGGCGGAGCCGGACATGAACAGTGGATTGGCGCCGAGTGTCTCGATAACTTCGATTGCCCTCTCCGTCGCCTCGATGGAGGATCCTTCGACAACAACCCATGTCGCTCCGCGAAACAATGCGGGGGAAGCGGCCCGAGGGCCGGACGACTCGCGACCAGCCATTGGATGGGTGCCCACAAATCGCGGAAGGTGTTTCGCCGCGTCAAGCACGGACGACTTGATCCCGGCAACGTCCATGACGACTACGGATGTTTGGAGGTTCGAGAGGATCTCGATCGTTGCCTTCGGAGGTGCCGCGACAATGATGATCTCGGGAGGCGCATCGAGGATTCCTGCAATGGAATCAACGGCGATACCGATCAATTCGCGCTCAAGCGCCGTCTCGAGCGAGTCACGATCTGAATCGTATCCAACCACGTCCCATCCGCTGGCGGTAAGCCCCGCCGCGATCGAGCCACCAACAAGCCCAGTACCGATGACACCTACAAGGGGCATCAGCTACAACCGCTCATCGAGTCGTTCCGAATCATTCGCAATATGTCCATGCGGCGAGGCTAATCAGGTTCCACGCGTCAGGGTCCCTCCTGGAGGCTGGCCCCGAGGTACCCCCTACC
>PVMS01100721.1_pt1 | contig 11686 bp, 11 predicted proteins | sample 1853461 | NCBI WGS metagenome assembly PVMS01 (sample SAMN08582032, study PRJNA380276) | Marine sediment metagenome, whole genome shotgun sequencing project. | isolation source: ocean sediment barecode stripped | collected 2017
ATAAACGGAGAGGGTGGACCCACAACGGTATCCCGACTGTTGAAACCGTGAAGCGGCTGGAAACGATATGGATTCAGTAAACATCGAAAATGCCTTAGCCTCCTACAATCAATGGAAGAAGAAAGATGTCTGAATTATCAGGAACCATCGTTTCCTCAAAATTGGGTCTGGAGACATATTGATCATTGATGCGTACAACTGGATAGGGGTGCGAATCAGGCAGGCCTTTGATCAAATCCGCAACCGTCATTCCCTCAAACCACGAATGCTTTTCCCCATTAACCTTGATCATTATTCAACCTTATGGAGTCTAAGCAGATCCATAACCTCTGGGAAGTCAATACCCAGTCGTTTCACGGTTTCAACAGTCGGGATACCGTTGTGAGTCCACCCTCTCCGTTTATAGACGGCATCTTTTAATTTTTCATACAGTTCCTCTCGGAATTTACGCAGTAGTGCAATTTTTTCTTCGGTAGACTTGCCCGTGATGTCAACATTATGTTTTTCGATCAGCTGCTGGTCATACCGCTCTTGTCGTGATTCATATTCGACTACCTTGACAGGTCCAACGGCACGATAAGGAATATTGTCATGTTCCCGTTGTCCAAACCCCATTTTCAGATTAAAAATACGTTGAAAGTTGTAGACGCCTTCACTCATACGAATGAGGTCTTCAGGCGATGCCTTTCTTCCGGTAACTGCCGCGTAATACTCGGCATACCATTCGACGTGCTTCATGACTTTTGCGGGCTCAGGTGCCTCCTTATTGCTTTCAGGGATAATATCGTTCCAAGGGAGTTTGCACAACCCGCACAATCCAAACCAGGTTCGGAACATAGGGAACCAGTGAAGCGCTTCTGCTTTTTGCTCAAAGGTGGGCATAAAATTATGTACCATATCAAGAAAAATGAGCCAGGCCTCATCATGTTGAGGACCCTTAAGGGCCAGACCGTAGCCTCCTTGTTGCGCAAGTGACTCCTTGGTCATATATTCTGAAAACTCGAGCCCTTTCGCTTCCATACCGATATCTTGCATGATATTAGGGTCTGCACCGTAGTCTCTGGCGAAAATGGATTTCATTTTGCGAATCCCCTGACCGATAATTTGACCGAATCCTTCTCCTCTGGCCATATGATGCAGGATTTCCAATGCTGCGAGCCGGTTACCGAAGGAAAGGTCCATGCCTCCGGTATGACGCTCATTGATCAGATCCATCTCAAAGCACTCCATGGCAAAGGCAGTAGCCGTTCCGACTGAAATGGTGTCAAGACCATACGTGTCACAGTAAAAATTCATCTCGATAATCGTGTGTGGATCAAAAACGCCGATATTGGAACCACAACCAGCAATGGTTTCATATTCCGGACCGTCCACAAACACCTTGGTCCCTTTGTATGGCCCTGTTAGCGGAACAAAGTCCTTGACACCATGGGAGCAGGCAACCGAACATCCCATCCAGCATCCGTCAAACCCGGAATCGAATATCCGTCGATAAACTTCTTGACCGATATTGTCGGTTTCAGGATGTTGACCGTATTGAAAATTATTGACGGGCAGCAAGTCAAAATCATTCATAATAGAAACAAGATGGGTGGTTCCTATTTTCGCCATTTCGTTTTGTTTCGGATCCAATTCGACGATTTCCCGGGTGTGTTTTCTCCCGACCGCTTTTAAGGTGATCACGTCTGCCGGGTTATTGGTATCTACTTTTACAGAATCCCATCGGGTGACAATGGCTTTTATCCGTTTGTCAGCAAAAACACTGCCGATACCGCCCCGCCCCGCCTGTTTGTATCTGGCCCGTTTCCGTTTTAAATCGTACCAGGTAAAATTTAGACATCCAATCCGCGTGTTTTTAGCGCCGGGACCTGTGGAAACCACAGAAATATTACGAGGCTTTCCCTTGCCAAAGTGATCGGTTAATATGGCGGAAAGGTCGTAAGATTCGTCGGGTAATCCTGATGTTTTTAATATTTGAATCTTTTCTTCGATGCCATCGATAAAAATGATAACATCCTTTGATGTTTTTCCTTTCACTTCTAGCGCGTCAAACCCTGAAAATTTAAGATAGGGTCCAAAATAACCCCCAACATTAGAGTCGATGACAGATCCTGTCAAAGGAGATAGGGTTGTGACGATACTTTTCCCGGAGCCCGGATAAATGGGTGTCCCACCCATAGGGCCTGATGCAATACATATGGCGTTTTCAGGGTCATTCCATTTCGTTTTGCTATGCACAGAGTTCCAAAGTAACCAGAGATCAAATCCTTTTCCGCCGATGAAGATCTCCTTTATTTGTTCCGAAAGCGGCTGAATTGAAATATCTGATTGAGAAATGTCTATTGAAAGCGTTTGGTTGGCATAACCTTGCTCAATGGCCGGTCGGGTGTATTCTAACTGATGAATAGCCTCAATTTTGTATTTGATTGTCATATTAACCTTCTTCATTTAAAAAGTTTTTCGTCATGATCTCTCCCAGTTCTTTAGATCGTTCTGTGGCAACCTCTACGGCGTTGATCAGCGTTGTCCGAAGTCCCCCTTTTTCCAATGTATGTATTCCGGCAATAGCTGTTCCACCGGGGGATGTTACCATGTCTTTTAATCTTCCTGGATGCTCTCTTGTTTCCATTAACAATTTTGCAGAACCTAAAACGGTCTGTATAGAAAGAAAAAGGGAATCTTCTCTGCTCAGGCCTACCTTTACGCCTGCATCTGCCAGGGCTTCAACAATTAAAAAGATATACGCCGGCCCACTCCCACTGAGTCCTGTGATGGCGTCCATAAGTATATTTTCTTTGAGAAAGATGCTTTTCCCCATGGAATCAAAGATCGCCATGGCCAGTTGAATATCGTCTTTTGTGGCATTTTTGCCTGCCGCAAGGACCGAGGCACTCTCCTTTACGAATGCGGCAATATTAGGCATCACCCGAATAAGGCGCAAATCTTTCTTAAGGCAAGACTCAATTGCGGCCAAAGGGACTCCGGCAGCAATTGAGATGATAAGCTTAGACATGTCAAGGGCATGGGCTGTTTCCTTTAGCACTGAGGCAATGATCTGGGGTTTTACAGCATAAATAACAATATTCGATACTTGCACCGCCTGGATGTTGTTTTCGGTTGTGTCGACACCATACTTTTCTTTTACAGAACTAAGTTTACCTTTCCGAATGTCCGTACAGATGATATTTTCGGGTTTCGATGACTCGGAAGAAATGAGTCCGCTGACGATAGCTTCTCCCATATTTCCTGTTCCGATGATACTGATCTTTTTGTCTTTTAACATGAATTCTATTCCCCCTTCCACCATAATCGATGATCTGATTCCAATCAGCCTCGCATGGAGTAAAATTATTGACCCATTTTATTCTGTGCGGCCATGCATACACAGAACATCTTGTGAGATGCAGAAGTATTATTATCGTTTCAATATTTAGTATGTCAATGATTTTGCATGAAATATCTTGACTTATCATAAAGAATATAATTAATTTTAAGGGATTCAAAGGGTTTTCTGAAAACCAAATGTTCATTGCATGACAAAGAGACCTTTGAAAAATGCTCAATTTTGTTCAAGTTCAAGGAAGGCGAAAATTTTAACCACAGGAATACATTGAGTATTTTGAGGATTAAAATTTGAGCCTGACACAGAAATTGGGCAAAAGGGGGCGTTATGCAAAGGTCTCACAAATTAATGGGGCCTTTGTATATATGTTTGTTCTCGGAAATTTTTTAAAGGCTGTGGCAATCGTTCTCAACTATGTTCTCACTTTCTACATGTGGATTGTTATCGCCCGTGCCGTACTTTCCTGGGTGAATCCAGACCCTTATAATCCGATCGTCCGCTTTATCCATAATGTTACCGAACCGGTTTTGCATCGCATCCGTACGAGAATACCCGTTAACTTTGGCGGGATCGATTTTTCACCCATTTTGGTTATTTTGGCCGTGGTGTTCTTGCAAAACTTTGTGGTCAATAGCCTCATAAGATTGTCAGCATCTTTTATGTAACCTAAAAACTAGGTAGAAGGTGACGCATCATGAAACTCACACCCCTTGACATTCAACAGCAGCAGTTCAAAACCAGATTCAGAGGTTTTGATGTTAGAGAAGTTGATGCCTTTCTCGAGCAAATGAGTGGTGCTTTTGAAAAAGCGCTGTCCGAGAATGAAAGCTTGCATGAAGAAATTCGAAGACTCAAACTTGAAAGCCAGGGATACAAGGAGCGCGAAGAAACGTTTAAACGCGCGATGCTCAATTCCCAAAAGGTTTTGGAGCAGATGAAAAAAAACGCTCAAAAATCGGCTGAATTGGTCGTTGCTGAAGCTGAAGTAAAAGCAGAAAAAATTCTCAACAGGGCACAAAATAGACTTGCTCAATTGCACGAAGATATTGCTGAATTAAAACGACAGCGGATGCAAATCGAAGTTCAAATCCGTTTAATTATTGAAAGCCATGCCAAACTCCTTGAAATAGGAATAGAAGAAACACAAACCATGGAAGAGGAAGATGAGAAATTGAAGTTATTAAAACAACCCAAATAAGCTAGGAGCAAGAAATGGCGAAAATTGATGCTTTTTTCAAGTTGATGAATGAACAGGGTGCATCAGACCTTCATCTTGTATCTGGTCAGCCGCCGGCACTCAGGATACGGGGTGATATGGAGAGGGTCAAGTACAAGGTGCTGGATGACGACGAACTCAAAAGTATGCTTTATGAAATAGCGCCTGAGCATAAAGTCAAGATATTTGAGGAAACAGGGGATGTTGATTTCGGATACGACGTGCTCGGTATTGCCAGATATAGGGCCAATTTCTTTAAGCAGAAATACGGTGTTGCAGCTGTTTTCAGGCAAATTCCTGAAGAAATAATGACTGCCAAGGAGCTAGGACTCCCCGATGTGATCACCAAGCTTGCGTCACTGCCGAGAGGCTTGGTGCTGGTCACAGGACCCACAGGCAGCGGAAAGTCGACGACACTGGCTGCAATAATCGATGTGGCAAACCGTACGCGAAAGGACCATATCATCACCGTCGAAGATCCTATCGAATTTGTCCATCAAAGTCAGAGTTGTATCGTCAACCACCGTGAAGTCGGTGTTCATACCAAAACATTCACTGCAGCATTAAGGGGCGCACTACGGGAGGATCCGGATATTATTCTAGTGGGTGAAATGAGAGACTTAGAGACCATTAGACTTGCCATAGAAGCGGCGTCCACGGGACACCTTGTTTTTAGTACCTTGCACACATCGAGTGCGCCTAAAACGGTTGACCGTGTTATTGAAGTTTTTCCCGCGTCTGAACAGGCCCAAATTCGATCGACCCTATCTGACGGTCTTCGGGCTGTCATTGCACAGGTTCTGTTTAAAAGGATAGATAAAACGGGACGAATTCCCGCTCTGGAAATATTGATTGCAAATCCTGCCGTTCGGAATCTTATTCGAGAAGGAAAATCACACCAAATACCTTCAATGATCCAGACGGGCAAGAAATACGGCATGCTGCTTTTGGATGATGCCATCATGGACTTGCTGAACAAAGGAATAATAAGCCCTGATGATGCCTATTCCAAATCGAATGACAAAGCAAGATTCAGGCCATTTTTAAAAACGCCGCCGACCGATTTTACTGAGGCGTAGCCATTTTATGAGGTGTTGTTATGAGAAGACAGGAAATTGATTATATCCTGGCGAGAATGCTTGATGCCTACGATAATGTTTCAGATCTAAACATAACTGTGGGGAAACCGTTTCAGGTTGAAACTTCGGGCGTGCTTGCCGGGGTTGAAATGGAGCCCGCTTTCGATGAGATTACCCCATTTCAATCCGAAATTTTTGCTCTTAATCTAATCGATCGGAATCGCCGTTTGACAGAGACGCTTATGCTTGAAGGATCTTGTGATGCCTCTTATGAACTTCCAGGCAAGGCTCGCTTCAGGGTCAATATCTTTTCCCAGCGAGAGAATTACTCTGTTGTTTTACGAAAACTGGCCACAAAAATTCCGACGTGCCATGAGCTGGGGCTGCCTGATGCCTTTAAAAAAATGGCTGAGGAAAAAAACGGATTCATTATGGTCACCGGTGCTACCGGTAGCGGAAAAACGACATCTTTGGCTGCGGTTCTAAATGAGATCAATGATGCCAAATCGCTTCATGTGGTAACCCTTGAAGATCCGGTAGAGTACGACCACCCGCATAAGAAATCGACCTTTAACCAGCGAGAGATGGGAAATGATTTTGACACCTTTGCCACCGGCCTCAGAGCAGCTCTCCGCCAGGCCCCGAAAGTGATTCTTGTGGGTGAGATGCGTGACAGGGAAACGGTAGAGATCGGCCTCAGTGCTGCCGAAACCGGTCACTTGGTCTTGAGCACGCTCCATACCATGAATGCGGGTCAAACAATTAACCGTATTCTCGGCATGTTCTCTACGGAGGAAGAAAATCAGATTCGAATAAGGCTCGCCGACACGATTCGTTGGGTGGTATGCCAGAGGCTTCTTCCCAAAGTTGGCGGTGGAAGGATTGCGGCCTTTGAGATCATGGGAACCAACTTGCGGATTCAGGATTCAATTTTACATGGAGAATCCGAAGGCAAAACGTTTTATGAGATCATTCAAGAAGGAAAAGCCTTTGGAATGACCACATTTGACGATTATATCGTGGGATTGTACGAAAAAGACCTCATTACTCAAGAAACAGCATATGCCTACGCTTCCCGCAAAGGTATCGTTGGGCGCGGTATTGATGCGGTCAAGGCTGTAAGAGGGGAGACAACCACCGATATCCAAGACCTTGCGGTCGATCTTGAATATGGAAAAACAAAAGAACGCCCGTCGTTTTAATCCCTGACAAAAAATGCGTTTTGAGGTAAGCTCTCAAAAACTTCGAACAAAAAGCCTGAAGCCCGCACATATGAAATAAACCCGAACTTTTTGAGAAGTTACGTTTTGAGGAGATAATATATGATTATCACATGTGAAAAGTGCCAGGGCAAGTTCAAAATTCCGGACGATAAAATTCCTAAAGGAAAGGTTTTTTACCAGGCCTGCCCCAAGTGCGACAACAAGATTTCCATCGACACACGCCCTGAAGCGTCTCCGCCATCAGAAGAGGTTCCCGACATAGCTACAAAGCCCGAAACAACGAAGGAGAAAACGATCATCGATGAGATCGATTCAGACGCATACGACGCTGAAGATAAACCCTTTGATTTTGTGGAAGAAGGTGGGGAGACGTCCCTGATCTGTGAATCGGACCCTGAAATACGGGAAAAAATTAGAACGGCCTTGGAGAATCTCGGGTATCATACCATGGAAGCCCACACCCCCAAAGATGTTCTGAAACAGATGCGTTTTCATACCTTTGATATCGTTGTACTTAACGAACGGTTCGGTACTCGGAATCCGGATTTAAACAATATTCTCAAATACTTGGATCGTCTTACCATATCTATCAGACGTAACATCTTTGTTGTCCTGTTAACGGATCGTTTTCGAACCATGGACCATATGGCGGCTTTTAATAAGAGTGTCAACCTGATCGTTAACTTGAAAAATGTAAACGATATCAAAAAAATCCTCAAACGCGGTGTGGCTGACAACGTTTCTTTTTATCGCGTTTTAAGGGAATCTTTAATTAAGGCCGGCAGGGTCTAGCCCGAATAACTATGGAATATACATGCGCCGACCTCCGTGTTGAAATGATTCTTTTAAGCCTCAAGCGACGGCTTCATCTTGACCATCTGAATGAGCAAGAAAAAAACGATATTCTTTTGAAGATTAAGCAACTCGAAAAAGAGATGGGGCTTGAGTAAAAAGATATGAAGCTGATTAACGTCCCGCCTAACCTTTACCTCGTTCCCCTTGATCAGGACCTGCCCGGATTCACATCGTTTATCGGCGCTTGGATATATAAAGGGAAAAAGACCATTTTGATTGATGTAGGGCCGACGGCTACAATCCCCTTGCTTATTCAATCCTTAAAAGATTTAGGGATAAGACATCTGGATGCAATTCTTTTGACCCACATACATATCGACCATGCAGGAGGGGTCGGGGAAATGGCATCTCTTTTTCCCGACACGCCCATTGTTTGTCACGAAACAGGCATCAGGCATCTGGCGGACCCCTCCCGTCTGTGGGAAGGAAGCCTTAAAACCCTTGGTAAAACCGCTCGGGCTTACGGACCTTTCCGACCGGTTCCTTCAGAATTCCTAAATGATGCAGCCGGCTACACAGAACATGGCGTTTTTCCGGTCATGACGCCTGGACACGCGCCTCATCATGTCAGTTATTTCATAGATTCCTGTCTTTTTGCAGGTGAAGCAGGAGGCGTGTTTGTCCACATGCCTGGCAGCGATGATTATTTAAGACCTGCCACGCCTTCCAGGTTTTTCTTCGAAACGTATATTAACAGCGTTGACAAACTGATAGGGGCAAAACCCTCGATGATATGTTACGGCCATTTCGGTAGTCATGAAGATGCCGTCGGTATGTTAAAAACGCATCGAAATCAGCTGCACCTATGGAGAAACATCATTGAAGATGAAATCGCTTGTTTGCATCCGATCGACGACGACGATGTCTTTGAAAACTGCTTTAAAAGGCTATTAAAAGAAGACCCACGGTTAAAACATTTTTTTCATATGGACATATCGGTGCAAGAAAGAGAAAAGGGGTTTTTGAAGAATAGTATAAGGGGGTTTATAGGCTGTTTTCGAGGCCTTTGAACTAAAACAAAATTGAACCCTTTTCAAACGTTTCTCTACATGAGGCCTTTGAAAAGTGTTCAATTTTGTTCAAGATCAAGGAAGGCGAAAATATAGCGCTGACGCTTCACTTCGTGCAACCACAGGCATACATTGAGTATTCCGCGGATTAAAATTTGAGTCTGACACAGAGATTGGACAAAAGAGGACGCTTTTCAAAGGCCTCACAGTCTGTTGCTGATTATCCGCAGCCCTTCCAGGGTTAAAGCTGGTTCGACCACTTCAATACTCTCTGATACTTGATGCATCAGTTCCGCCAAGCCTCCGGTAGCGATGATCTTGGGATTTGAGCCCATTTCAGCCTTCATTCGCTTCACCATGCCATCAATTAACCCTGCATATCCGTAGATGATTCCAGACTTTATACTGCTTGCCGTATCTTTGCCGATGACGCTTTCTGGCGGAATAAAAATTTCTACTCTGGGCAGCTTGGATGCTTTCATAAATAGGGCCTCAGAGGCGATCATGATGCCTGGGCTAATTGCACCTCCGAGGTACTCTCCTTTTTCCGAAATAGCGTCAAAGGTTGTTGCCGTTCCAAAGTCTATCACAACAAGGCTTGTTTTGTACTTGTCAAACGCAGCAACCGCGTTAACAATTCTGTCCGCCCCTATTTCTGATGGATTTTTATACCGTATGGATACATCTGATACAGAGGTGGCGTCGACCCAGTATGGGGCATGTCCAAGATATTTTCGACAGAAAGAATCGAGGATCGTCACCATGGGGGGCACCACGCATGAAATAATCGTTTTGCCAATCGTATTGGAATCGATTTTACTTTTCTCAAAAAGATTGGAGGCGAGGATGTTGAACTCATCTTCCGTGGTTCGTCTTTCAGTGCGTATCCGCCAATCTTGAATCAGGTGTTTACCGGAATATACGCCGATGACCGTGTTTGTATTTCCAATATCGATAACAAGCAGCATGTTTTTATTTTCCTTTTCAAAATTTTTCAGGCAATTTTAGGTATTACCTCAATTGAGCGAAAGTCGAGGATGCCCCAGATTCAAGGCGCCCAAGGGTGAGGCCGAAGGTAAGCTACTGCGAACCCTTGGCTTCAATTATTTTTTTTTGTTTATAATCTTTATTGTAAATATTTCCGGCTTTACCCCGATAAGGGTTGTTTTGACAGGCAGGGTTATCGATGCGCGCCGAATATAAACCCCGGGTTTTAATCCTTGAAGATCAACATATACGTTAATACCGTTTTCTTTATCAAGTTTATCAATAATATTGGCAGGACCTTTAACTTCTATATCTATTGTTGCGGGTGTAATCCGATAAACATATGGTGTGTCATTACCTTTAACAAGGATATCTTTAATTTTTTTAATGGTTATCTTTTCTTCAATAAGAACTTCAGCAAAAATGATGTTAGAGGACCCGACGATCTGAATCTCTTTGCTGATGTCCAAGGCGATTTCTTTTTTAAATGATTCTGATAACCCTTTAATGTTGATTGGCTTTGTGAGTGCTTCTTCCATGGAGGAAATAACAGTTTCAGGTCCACGAAGGGTAACCGATAATGGTTTCGCTATGGTGCTTGCCACCATATAGCCTGTTGCGGGTTTACCGGAAAGAAAAATCTTGACGGGCAATTCTTTTTTAATCTCGTTCTCAATCCTTACGGTTACCTGTGTCGGGCTAACCTTCACAATGGAAACCCTACTCGGAAGTTGAATCTGATCCTGATCTATTGGGATAGAATTCAACCCGATATTTACTCCGGACAAATCAAGCTCATATCGCAGCTTCAGAGCGGAGAGGGTTTTAATTTTTGATTTCGGACCGTTGATGCGAACTTCTATGCCGCTTACCAGAGGTTGCGTCATGGTCAGTCCCGCCGGGATTTGGCGGTAATAAACCGGAATAAAAATATCGGTTTCATGTAAAGATGTGCTTGGCAACAGGAAGAATACGCATATCCCAAGAAAAAAACACGGAATAAGATACTTTAAATACCGATGGCTAAATATTGATAGAAGGCTATGGCTTGTCATAACAAGTTATTGATAGGATGATGTCTTTCACTGCATTAAAAAAGAGCAGCTATGAATTTGTTAACCATTTTTTATGGCATCGACAATTTGTAAGGTTGCACGTGTTCTGGCAACATCATGGGCCCTTATTATATGGGCACCGTTTAAGGCTGCGGCGGCAATGGCAGCCTGTGTGCCGGTTTCCACCACAGGAAAATCTGCTTTGATCTTTTCAGCGCTTCGATCTTTGAGGATTTGCCGAATAAAGGCTTTTCTGGAAGGACCGATCAATATAGGAACATCCAGTGTTTCGAATTTTCGCAGATATTTTATCAATAGTAGATTATGTTCTATGGTCTTTCCAAAACCGATTCCCGGATCGATGATGATCTTTGATTTCAAAATCCCTTTTTTTACGGCCTGTTCGATGGCATTTTCTAAAAACGTCCTGATTTCTCCGATGAGATCGTTATACGTTGGAGAAACCTGCATGGTTTTTGGTGATCCGAGCATGTGCATCAATATGATGGGTACGCCGTATTCCAAAGCAACATCAGCCAGTTTATGATCATGGCGCAATGCAGATACATCATTGATCATGGAAGCTCCGGCTTCAATGGCCCGTCTTGCCACGGCAGCCTTGGTTGTGTCAATGGATATGGGGATCGAAACACGTTTGGTAATTTCTTCAATGACAGGAACGACGCGATCGATTTCCTCTTCAGCAGTTACCGTATCAGAGAAAGGACGTGTGGATTCCCCCCCGATGTCGAGAATATCAGCGCCGTCTTCAAACAATTTTTGGCCTTGTGCCACGGCGTTATCGAATGTGAAAAATCTTCCGCCGTCTGAAAATGAGTCGGGGGTCACATTCAGGATGCCCATGATACGTGTATGTTCACCGAGAATTAGGCTGTGCTTGCCACAGGGAAGATGATA
>PVMS01163265.1_pt1 | contig 11685 bp, 10 predicted proteins | sample 1853461 | NCBI WGS metagenome assembly PVMS01 (sample SAMN08582032, study PRJNA380276) | Marine sediment metagenome, whole genome shotgun sequencing project. | isolation source: ocean sediment barecode stripped | collected 2017
CACGGCCTGCGCTGGGCGGCGCTGCGGTACTTCAACGCCTGCGGCGCAGATCCCGATGGAGACATCGGAGAGTGCCACGACCCGGAGATCCACCTGATCCCGTCCTGTCTGGAGGCCGTCGCTGGCATTCGCGAGCGGCTGCAGCTGTACGGGACCGACTACCCGACCCCGGACGGCAGCTGCATTCGCGACTACATCCACGTCACCGATCTCGCCAATGCCCACATCTGCGCACTGGAAGCGCTGATTGCGGGTCGGTCGATCGGGGTGCGGAATCTTGGAACCGGGCGGGGCCACTCGAACCGAGAAGTGATCGCAGCGATCGAACGCGTGGTCGGTCGCGCGGTCCCGATCGAGCAAGCGGCGCGCCGCCCGGGCGATCCGCCGGAGCTCGTCGCGGATGCATCCGCGTTCCGCAGCGAGTTCGGCTGGGAGCCGCGCCACTCGGATCTCGACACCATCGTCACCAGCAGTTGGGCCTGGCTGCAGCGCTGGAAGAACCTCTCCTGATCTGCGCGCGTGCCCCCGGACCGGGGCTCGCGTCACTCCGGCGGTTTGCGCGGATCCAGGTTCAGGCGCTTCATCATCTTCTGGAGTGACTGACGCGGGATCCCGAGCTTCTCGGCGGCGCGGGTCTTGCTGCCCATCTCCTGGATCGCCTCGAGGATCATCTGCTGCTTCAGCGCGTCGACCGCCTCGTTGAGGCGCAGGTCGCCGGTCGCGAGGTCGCCCGGCAGAATCATCCGGGCCGGCGTGTCGCGGACGTGTTCCGACAGCATCTCGACACCGATCGTGCCGGTATCACCGGCGAGACCCACCGCCCGCTCGATCTCGGTCTCGAGCTCTCGCACGTTGCCGCTCCACGCGCAACGCACCAGAGCGTCCATGGCCGCGTTGGTAAAGCCCTTGATCTCCCGATTCATTTGTCGATTGGCGGAGTCCAGAAAGTACGAGGCGAGTGCCGGCACGTCCGCGGCCCGCTCGCGCAGCGGCGGTAGCTCGATTTCGACGACGCGGAGCCGGTCGTAGAGGTCCTCGCGAAAGCGATCGTTCTCGACGTCCTTGCGTAGGTTGCGATGAGTCGACGCGATCACGCGGACGTCGACCTTGCGGGTGTCGGAGGATCCGAGCGGGCGAATTTCAGCGTCTTGAAGTACGCGCAGCAACCGGACCTGCATACCGGGATGGGTTTCCCCGACCTCGTCGAGAAAGATCGTCCCGCGGTGCGCAACCTCGAACATCCCCTTCTTCTCCGCCTGCGCCCCGGTAAAGGCACCGCGGCGATGACCGAACAGCTCGCTCTCGAGCAGCGTGTCCGGAAGCGCAGCGCAGTTCTGCGCCACGAAGCGCCGCTCCTTGCGCGGGCCCGCGTAGTGGAGGGCCCGTGCGATCAGACCCCTGCCGGTGCCCGTCTCGCCGCTGATCAGCACCGTTGCGTCCGTCTCTACAACCTTTTCCATCACATCGAACACGCGCTCCATCGCAGGGCTCGTGCCGATGATCTTGTCGAACGCGAACTTGCGCTCCAGCTCCCGACGCAGATGGCGATTCTCCGCCCGCAGCCTCTCGTTCGCGTCCGTGAGCGCCGCGGCGAGCTGGGTGTTCTCGGTGGCGAGCTCGTAGACCTCCAGTGCCCGCTTCACGGTCAGCCGGATCTCGTCGGGCTCCCACGGCTTGGCGATATAGCGATAGACGCGCCCTTCGTTGACGGCGTGGGTCAACGATCCGATGTCCGCGTAGCCCGTGAGTAGAATTCGGATGGCGCGCGGCTGGATCTCGATCGCGCGCTCGAGAAATTCGGAGCCCGGCATCGAAGGCAGTACCTGATCGGCGATGATCAACGCGATCTCTTCGCGCTCCAACACTTCGAGACCGCTCGGTCCGTTCTCTGCGGTGTGGATGCGGTAGTCCGCACCGAGTGTCAGCTCGAGAACTTCGAGGATGCGGCGTCGTCATCGACGATCAGGATGCCGTAGGGGGGAGCGTCTGATTGACGGCGAACGCCTTCAACAGCCTCGCCCGCCTTCACCGCGTTGGAACTCACGGGCCGCCTTCCGGGTCGTTACGGACGGAACCGCCGGGCCAGCGGACGAATCCGCCGGCCCGGCGTCTGCCGTCTAGCGTCGCGCGCTGCGACGTGCGGTCTTCTTGCGCGCGGCCTTGCGGCGACGCGGAGCCTTGCGTGCTGTCTTCTTGCGAGCGGTCTTCTTGCGGGCGGTCTTCTTCCGTGCCGTCTTCTTGCGTGCCGTCCTCTTGCGCGTGGTCTTCTTGCGCGCTGTCTTCCGGCGAGCGGCCTTCTTGCGACGTGCCGGTTTGCGACGGGTCGCCTTCTTGCGGCCGGTGGATCGCTTCATCTTGACCTTGGCGACGTTGCCCTTCTTGTCGATGAAGTAGAGGAAACCTTCCTCTCGCTCGATCCCGCACTTGACGACTTTTTCGCGCCCTCTCGGGCCCTTGCCGCCGCCCCGCGCCATGCGGGCACGGCTGACGTCGCCGCGTTTGTCCAGAAAATAGAGCCAGCCTTTCTCTCGTTTGATTCCCGTCTTCTCGACCACTGTGGCCATGTGTCATCTCCTTCGTCTGGTAATTGCAATCTCACCCGCGTAGGAGGGGAAAAACACGGGTGCTTCGGTCGTTCGGAGGAAGCGCGGAATCAACTGAACCCGAGGGGAGCGGGCCCCGCACCGACGGAATCATGGGGTGCACAATCGAGCGTGTCAATAGTTTCTGGGCTGCTTTCTGACGGTGCCGAGGGAGCCTCCGACGGGCGAGACGACCCCGGTTGAGCGCGCCGGACCTCAGCGGTCTCGAAGTCGGGCCTCCGCACCGTCGAGAATCTCCGCCTCCAGGCAGCGGTCCTCGAGCGTGTTGATCTCCTGGACTCCGGTCGGGCTGGTCACATTGACCTCGGTGAGGAAGCCGCCGATCACGTCGATTCCGACGAAGAACAGCCCATCCCGACGCTGTGCCGGCGCCAGCGTCTCGACGATCTTCCGGTCGTCCGCGTCCAGCGTCGCCCGCTCGGGCCGGCCTCCGACGTGGAGATTGGAGCGAATTTCCGTCTCGTGGGGCACCCGGAGCACCGCTCCGATCGACTCACCGTCGACGAGCAGGATCCGCTTGTCGCCGGTGCGGACCGCGGGCAGATAGCGCTGCGCCATGGTCCGCCGGGTCTCGAAGCGGGTGGACTACTCGAGAATCGACCGCAGGTTCCGATCGCCCCGGCGCAGCTGAAAAATCCCCTCTCCGCCCTTCCCGTCGAGGGGCTTCACGATCATGTCCCCGCCGAGCTTGTCCATGAAGTCGAGTAACTCTGGGATCCTCCGGGTCACGAGCGTCTCCGGCATGAGCTCTGGAAAGCGCAGTGCGTAGAGCTTCTCATTGGCAGTCAGGATGCTCTCCGGCCGGTTCAGCACCAGCGCGCGATCGCACAGCGCCAGGATCTGCGTGGCGGTGACGTAGGCCGCGTCCACCGGGGGGTCCACGCGCTGGAATACCAGGTCGAGGTCGTCGTCTAGGGAGACGATGCGCATGTCTCCGAGGTCGACGTGGTGACCGACTTCTCGGCGCAGCGTCACGGGCTGGGCGCGAGCGGTGGGGTTGCCCCCCGACATTGCGAGATCGGACGGGTCGATGTACAGGACCTCGTGACCCCGCCGCTGAGCCTCCAGCATCAGCACAAAGGTCGTATCCGCGTCGATGTCCAGCGCTTCGATGGGGTCCATCACGAACCCGAGCGCAAGGCGAGTGCCTGGCATTTCAGCATTTCCTCCTGCGAGCCGAAGCGGTAGCGCAGAGCGCTGGCCCTCGGCTACGGTCGGATAACCCCTGGAGATTCGATGACTTTTTTCGAGTCGCGAACGTCGAGAGTCCTCCTCTCGGCGATGGGTGTCTTCGTCGTGGCGGCCATCGGAGCCTGGGTCGCCTTCTACCTGAGCTTTCTCCGTGACCTGCCGGACCTACGCAGCGTAGAGGATTATCGCCCACCGATCGCCAGTCGCGTGCTGGATCGGGACGGCGTGGCGATCGGCGCGTTCTTCGAGGAGCGGCGCACGCTCCAGCCCCTCGAGGGCATCCCCGACCACGTGGTGCAGGCCTTCGTGGCGGGCGAAGACAGCTCGTTCTTCGAGCACTCGGGCATCGAGTATCGCTCGATCCTGCGGGCCGCGTGGGTGAACCTGCGCGCCGGCGGTGAAATCAAGCAGGGCGCGAGCACCATCACCCAGCAGATGGTCAAGGGGCTGTTACTGAGTCCCGAGCGGAGGTTCCGGCGAAAGATCCGCGAGATGATCCTGGCCCGCCGCATCGAGCGCCGATTCTCGAAGCAGGAAATCCTCTATCTGTATCTCAATCAGATCTACTTCGGACACGGGGCCCATGGAATCAGCGAGGCCGCGCGCACCTACTTCGGCAAGGACGCCGAAGCCCTGACCATTTCTGAAGGTGCGCTCCTCGCCGGTCTTCCGAAGGCGCCGTCTCGGTACTCGCCGTTTCGAAACCCCGAGATAGCCGAGAAGCGGCGGCGCTACGTGCTGTCGCGAATGAGGACCGAGGGATCGATCGACGCGGCCGCTTACGCAGCCGCGGTCGTCGACCAGCCGATCTTGACCGAGCCCGGCGCAGCCAAGGACGACCCCGCCGCCGCCTATTTCAACGAAGAGGTACGCCGCTACCTGTTCGATCGGCTCGGCGGCGACCAGGTGTTGCGCGGCGGGCTGATCATCGAGACGACCCTCGACCGGGAGCTGCAGCGAGAGGCCGACCAGGCGCTGAAGCGGGGGCTGGTCGCGCTCGACCACCGGCAGGGCTATCGCGGTTCGCTGCGACGCGTGGCGGTCGCCGACATTCCCGACGAAATCCAGCGGCTCGCCGAGGAAAACGAACTCGCACTCGAACCCGGCGATCCGGAGCCGCCAACCGAATCCGAGGACGCGGAGCTCGCGGGCGGATCGGAAGAACCGGAACCGTCGACCGGGCCCACCGATGCCGCGCTGCCGGATCTGCCGGGTGGACCCGAGCGAGACGCCGCGCGCGCGATACTGGCGAAAGAGGGCGGCACGCTACTGGGCGTGGTCACGCTGGTCGACGAGCCGTCTGCGAGCGCGCGGGTGGCCTTCGCCCCGGGTGTCGACGGCCTCGTCCGGCTCGAAGACGTCCGCTGGGCGCGCGAGCCGGACCCCAAACGCTCGCCCTACAGGATTCGTTCGATCGGAAAAGTGTTGGCACCGGGAGATGTCGCGCGGTTTTCGGCGGCACTACCGGAAGATGCCGAGTCCGACGAAGCGGTCTTCATCGAAGCTTCGGCATTTCGCGTCACGCTGGACCAGAAGCCCGAAGTCGAGGGCGCAACCCTGTCCATCGAGATCGACAGCAACGAAGTGCTGGCGCTCGTTGGCGGCTATGACTTCAATCGGAGCCAGTTCAACCGCGTCACCCAAGCGCGTCGCCAACCGGGCTCTGCATTCAAGCCGATCATCTACGCGGCTTCGCTAGCTCGCGACTACACACCCGCGACGATCGTGTTCGACCGGCCCGTTGTCTACACCGACGAGGCGTCCGGTTTCATCTGGCGCCCGCGCAACTACAAACGAAGCTTCTACGGGCCGATCACACTTCGCGAGGCGCTGGCGCGCTCCATCAACAACGCCACCGTCCATCTGTTCCGCGACGTCGGGATCGACTTCGTGATCGAGTACGCGCGCCGCCTCGGGATCGAGTCGCCGCTCAACCGCGATCTCTCGCTGGCACTCGGCTCGAGCAGCATGTCGCTGCTGGAACTCACCCGGGCCTACGGCGTGTTCCCCGCCGGGGGCCGACGTGTCGTTCCCATCTTCATCCGTCGTGTCACGGATCGAGACGGCCAGGTGTTGATGGAGAACGTCGCGCTCGGCGCCTCCGGGAAAGAGGCTGAACCGGTCGAACCGTCGGAAGGAGCGGAGCAGGACTTCATCGACGTCGCCGCGGCAGCACCGCCCGGCGACGCGGAGCCGCCGCAGGATCCCAACCAGGTGATCCCGCCCGAGCAGGCCTATCTGGCCGTCTCGCTGCTACGAGCCGTCGTGGAAGATTCTCACGGTACGGGCTGGCGGTTGCGCGCGCTCAACCGCCCGCTGGCCGGCAAGACCGGCACCACCAATGACCAAGCAGACGCCTGGTTCGTGGGATTCTCGCCGGGCATCGTCACCGGCGTCTGGGTCGGTCACGACGTGAGCCGCTTCTTGGGTATTGGCGAGACCGGTTCGCGGGCCGCAGCCCCGATCTGGGTGGATATCATGCGCCACGCGCTACGGGACCGGCCGGCGCGGGACTTTCCGATCCCGGATCCAATCGTATTCGCTCGGATCGACCGCAAGACCGGCCTGCTCGCGGATGCAAACTCCTCGGAGACCGTTTTTCAGGCGTTCCTGCAGGGGACGGTACCCACCGAATCGGCCAGCTCCGCGCGCACAACTTCCGAGTCCCGACGCCAGCTCCGGCTGGATCCGTTCTAGCTTCGCATACCCCGGGAGTTTCAGGGCTAGACTCCGCGGCGGTGGGGGATGACACGGTTCATCCGCGAGTGGACCCGCGAGTCACGGGTCGGCATCGCGCGGGCTTGGGTTCGTCGAGTGGAGCACCCACTCGCGACCTACAGACCCTGCTTTCGGCTGCGGTCCAGCGCCTCCGCGACACCACCGGAGCCACGTCCGCGGTCGCCTGGGCAGCGCGCGATGCCGGAGAACCCTACGTGGTGGCCGCGGCCTACTCCGGGGATCCACCGGGCGCACCGGACGGATCCGACTTCCGCGCCGTGTCCACCCTTCGCCGTGTCACTCGGCTGGACGAGGCATCCGGGCTGCTCGCGATCGGTCGTCGCCACGGGCTTTCCGCAGCCGCACCGGTTCTCGCCGGCGACGGCCCAGCACGTGCTGTGCTGCTGCTCGGTCCCGAGCCGCCGCGCCCCCGCACCCTCGGTCAGCTCGAGAGAGCGGCCAGTCGACTCGAGCGCCCACTGGCCGCCGCACTCGCGGCGGAGCGACTCGCGCAGCTGGATCGCGAGGTGCGTCAGCTCGATCGTCTCGCCGCTCTCGGCGCGCTCACGACCGAGATCGCCCACGAGGTCCGAAACCCGCTGGTGTCGATGAAGACGTTGCTACAGCTCCTGCCCGAGCGCTGGGGCGACCCCGAGTTCTCCGAGAAGTTTCTCGCGCTCGTCACCGAAGAGCTGCGCCGAATGGAGCGACTGCTCGACGTGATCATCGAGCACGCGCGGCCGACTCGCGCAGACGCAGAGCTGCAGTCGGCAAGCGTTGCCAGCGTCTTGGAGTCCACGCTCGCACTGTTCCACCACCGGGTCGACAAGCGCGAGATCCGGCTCGAGTCGTCGATCCCCGGCGATCTACCGGACGTTGCGCTCGACGGCGACGGATTGAGGCAGGTCATCCTGAACCTGCTGCTCAATGCAATCCAGGCGACTCCGTCGGGCGGGGCGGTCGCGCTGCAAGCACGCGCAGCCGATGGCTTCGTCGAGGTCAACGTTGCCGACGAGGGGCCGGGTCTGCCACCGGAGCTGCATGAGGCGGTGTTCGAGCCCTTCTACTCCACGCGTTCCGAGCGCGCCGGCGGGCTGGGGTTGGCGATCACACGCCGCATCGTCTTGGATGCGGGGGGAACGATCCGCGCCTTGGGTCGGGAGCGAGGCGGTGCAGAGTTTCTGGTTCGCCTACCCACCGCCGAGACTTGAAAGCGGCAATGATGCGCGCGACTGCGGACGCTACCCTGTGGTGGTCGTGGGTTGCCCGCAATGAGTAGCGAACCGCCGAAGAACGTTGCGCGCGGCTTTCAAGTGATCGTCTCCACCGAACAGGTCCGCCTTCCCGGCGGCCGCGAGATCGTGCTCGACACCGTCCAGCACCCGGGGGCGGCGGCGATCGTGCCCTTCGTGTCCGACACCGAGGTGATCTTGATCCGTCAATATCGACACGCCACCGGGGGTGTGATCCTCGAGGTTCCCGCCGGCAAGATCGATCCGGGCGAGTCTCCGGCTGCAACGGCAGCGCGAGAGCTCGAGGAAGAAGTCGGTCAGCGTGCTGGCCGACTCGAGGAGCTCGGCTGGGTGTGGACGACGCCGGGCTTCACCAACGAGAAGATCTACCTCTACGCCGCGTTCGACCTCACGGCTGTGGCTTCACGACCGGAAGACGACGAGGTCATCGAAGTCGTTCCCACGCCGCTTGGCGAAGCGCTCGAGATGGTGTGGCGCGGCGAGCTCACCGACGCGAAGAGCGCGATGGCACTGATCCACGCCGCGCGCCGTGTCGGTCATCTCCCGTGAAGCTCGCCGTTGCACTCGCGTGGCACGTCCATCCGTGGGAGACACTCGTCGAGCTGGTCGAGCGCGCTGAGGAGCTGGGCTATGTGGCCGCGTGCGTGGACGGCGACATTTCGATGCTCGGCGGGTCGCGCAAGACGGACGTGCTGGACGGGTGGACGGTGACGACAGCGCTGCTGGCCCGCACCCGTCGAATCCAGATCGGATCGATGCGTTTGGTCCATCACTGGAACGCAGCCCGCCTCGCGCAGGCCGCCGTCACGGCCGAGCGATTGACACCGGGGCGACTTCAATTTCTGATCTCGATCGGCGACCGACCGAACGACGACCGCTTCGGTCTGCAGCGGCCGAGCGCGAGCGAACGCGTGCGCTGGCTGGACGAGATGCTGACCGCAGTGCGCGGCTTGTGGCGAGGCGAGTCGGTGACCCTTCGGGGCCGCTACGTGCAGCTCGATGACGCGACCGTGCAACCCACGCCCACCGGAGGGCGCATCCCGATCGCCGTTGCCGGAAGCGGGGCGAAGCTGCTCGAGGTGGTTGCGGCGCACGCGGACGTATGGGAGATCAACCTTCCTCCGCTGGCTGCGCGAGTGGCGAAGGCCAGCGCGGAGCTCGAGCGCGCCTGCCGGGCGCGCAGGCGCGATCCGGCGGAGATCGGCCGGTCGATGTGGGTCTTTACGCGGATTCAGAAATCGGCCGACCGCGACGCGGCCGTCGCCGAATATCGGCGGCTAAACCCCTGGTTTCACTGGCTCTCGGATGAAGAGCGGGGGAGCGCCGTCGTGGTCGGGAGCGCCGAGCAGTGCCGCGCGCGGCTCGAGGAGCTCACCGACGAGCTCGGGCTGGATCTCACCGTGGTCGACCTCTCCGGTCTGGACGCCTCGGCCAGCCATCGCACGCTGGAGGGGCTCGCCCCCGAAAAGCTGCGTTGACGCGCGCACTTAGACTGCTTAGCCTAGGCGTGCACCGCGACTTCCGACGCCCCTCCCATTCGCTCCTGGGAAGACCGCTGGCGAAATGGCACTTCGAATCGCGCTTCGTGCGGAAGAAGTGTTGGACGGAGGTGAGGTGTGACGACCCGAGGAGGTCCGCAATAGTGTACGGACGCGGCCATCGACAGCCCGGCATCGGTATCGGTCCGCCGATCACGCCCCCGATCATCAAGCAGCTCCTGATCGCGAACGCGGCGATCTTTCTGTTCCAGCAGATGAGTCCGGAAATCACGTTCTACGGGTCGGTGGTTCCCTGGCAGGTCTGGCATGAAGGCTATGTCTGGCAGCCGTTGACCTACATGTGGCTCCACAGCAGCTTCGGCCACATCGCGATGAACATGTTCGCGGTGTGGATGTTCGGCTCGCAGCTGGCAATGGCTTGGGGGCCCAAGCGCTTCTTGCGCTTCTACTTGATCTGCGGCGTGGGCGCGGGGTTGATCATCGCGACCTATCCGTACCTGATGATGACGGTGAATCCGTCTGGTCTGATCGCGCACACGCTCGGCGCGTCGGGCGCGGTGTACGGTGTGCTGCTCGCGTACTCCCTGACCTGGCCCGACCGCACGATCATGTTGATCTTCCCGCCGGTCGCCTTCCGCGCGATCTGGCTGATTCCGGGTCTGTTCTTCATGTCGATCATGTTCGACGGTGGGAAGAACATCAGCCACATCGGCCACCTGGGTGGTGTGATCGTCGCCTGGATCTATCTGCGCCGAAGCGGCCAAGTCGGCTCGGTGCTTTCGATCAACCAGCTGCGACTGCGCTGGAAGCGGCATCGAATGCGGCAGAAATTGCGCGCGGTACGCTACGAAGAATTCGAGGCAAAGCGGCGCGACGACGAACGAAAGTATCACTGAAGCGAACGAGTACCCGCGGCGTGCGGTTACTGGCCGACGCGGTATTCGACTTCGACGCCGTCGTGGTTGAACAACACGCCGCCCGGCTTGATCTCCCAGATGACCAGTGGACCGACGGCATCACCTTCTCTCAGCCGCAGTGCTTCGCCGCTGTTTACCAACTCCACGACCGCCAAGCGCCGGTCGCCGTCGGGGTGCCAGATCGTTTGATCGACGATGAGCAGCGGAATCTCGGCGCGATGGACCACCTTTTGATCCCGCGTTAGAGACGTTGGGGAGGTTGTTGGCGCGCTGATCGGTTGGCTCGGCTCCGCCGCTCCCAGCGGCGGATCGGCGATCACAGCCACGTCCTCGACCGGTGCGGTGGCCGTGCGGGTCGCGTCTTCGGTCGGGTCGACGGCCGCGACCACGACAGGCGCCGCCGCCACCTTCGGCTCGGGTACTCGCTTGGAAGCGACGGCTGCCGGTCGGGGATTCGTTCGCTCGGTGGGCGTCGATCCAGATTGCTTCTTCGCGGATTGCTTCGCCACGCGCCGTCTGTCGCCGGGTCTGTTCGTACCCGGAGAAGCGGTTTTGGCGCCGGATTGCTCGGCGGGCACGGGATCCGCCGCGGGTTCTGCATCGAGGCGCTTCACGACCTCGACCACGGGCGACACCGGAGTTGCCGCGCGATTCGCCGCCGGCTCGCGCTTTTGCGCACGGGCCGCCCGGGCCGATTCGAGCGGCTTGGAGGGCGACTCGGGAGTCAACGCTTTGGTGTCGGGCTGGGAAGCGGTGGGCGGCATCGCCGGCGGAACCGCTTCCGGCGTCGCATCGAGCGCGGGCGCGCCGCCGGTGGGCCAGAAATACAGCGCCGAAGATCCGACCGCGACTCCACCGATCAACGCAATTCCGATCATCAGCCAGCGACCGTTGGCGGCGGCCCGCGAGCGGCGAGCGACGATCTGCTCGTTGAGCGAGCGGTCCCCCTGCGCACTCTTCTCGTCTTCGAGCCGCTGCAGCGCTTTGAGGATCGTGCTCACTCGACCCCCTCGGGCATCGCTACTTGTCGTACTTCACCGCCGGGTGTTGCCATATCAACAGAGGATCCGGCGAGTGCCGCCAGGGTCGGGGGCCCACCCGCGACCGCCGGCTGAATTTGGGGTTCGAGCCGGGCTGATTCGGAAGCTCGGTCTCCGACGACGAGCCAGCTGAGGGCGGCGATCCCGACACCGAGCAAGATGGCGGCCGGAAACGCGCGACGCAGAACAGCTCGCCACGGGCGCCGGTGAGATCGAACGCTGAGGATCTCGCTGGCGGCGCGGTCGATCGATTTTCGATCCATCTTCTGCTGGCCGCTGGCGTAGCCTACCAGCAGCGCGCGATCGCAGAGCACGTTGATCAAGCGCGGAATGCCACCGGCGCGCCGCTGAATCTCGCGGAGCGCCCGGTCGGTGAACAGATCGCATTCTCGACCCGCCGCGACGCGAAGTCTGTGTCGGACGTAGTCACCCGTCTCGGCGGCGGTCAACGCTGAAAGATTCCA
>PVMS01010106.1_pt1 | contig 11682 bp, 11 predicted proteins | sample 1853461 | NCBI WGS metagenome assembly PVMS01 (sample SAMN08582032, study PRJNA380276) | Marine sediment metagenome, whole genome shotgun sequencing project. | isolation source: ocean sediment barecode stripped | collected 2017
CCCGCTTTCGTTGGGGGCCGGCACCGATCAAGGCTATCGCCAGTATGCGCTTGATAGTCTGCTGGAGGCCGGATTTCATATTGTGTTCCTACTACTTTAAAGTAGCATCCAGGAACACAACATGAAATCCGGCCTCCAGCAGACTATCAAGCGCATACTGGCGATAGCCTTGATCGGTGTGGTGGTAGGACTCACCACTGCCTTTGCAACCATCGGCTTCGTCGAACTGGTGCATTACCTGAACGAGATTCTCTATATCAGCCTGTCGAGTCGAGCGGAAGTAGAGGGTGAATACCTGTGGTTGATCACTATCGCAGTGCTCACCATCGGTGGTCTGGTGGTAGGTCTGATCCAGCAATATGGGGTCAAACAGGAGGCACCCGTTGGGCCTGCGGAGACGATTTTCGCGGTCCAGCTGCATGAACGTCTACCCTCACCAATGTCCGGCGCGAGCTCGATTTTCGCCGCCATACTGTCATTGGGATGTGGTGCTTCAGTCGGGCAATATGGCCCGCTGGTATACCTCGGCACCCTGGCGGGTCAGCTTGGCAATCGCCTGTTCTTTGGCTTACGTGACGTGCGCAGTATGGCCATTGCCTGCGGCGTCGCGGCAGCGATCTCGACCGGGTTCAACGCCCCGATCGCGGCGCTGATCTTTACCCATGAAGTAATACTGCGCCATTACTCGCTGCGCATGTTTTCGGCGGTTACGGTTGCGAGCGCCTGCGGTTACCTGGTCGCGGACGTGATATTTGAGCATCCCCCATTATTTCTGATTGACTTCGAGAGCAAATTCCGCGGCATCGAGTTTTTCCTGTTTGCGGTTGAAGGCATCGCCTGTGGAATGCTGGCGGTACTTTTTATGAAATTACTGGCATACACGGCGCAACTGGCCGAACGCCTGAAAACACCCCCGGCATTCAAACCGATGATCGCCGGATTCGTCGTCTCACTGGTGGCACTGCAGGTTCCCGAAGTACTTGGCGCCGGTCAGGAAGTATTTCGCCATGCCTCGATGGGCGGTGACTATAGCGCTGAATCGTTGCTGCTTATCCTGATTGCAAAACTGCTGGTAACTGTGATTTGTATCGGTTTTGGATTTGCCGGTGGCGTCATCTTCCCATCACTGCTGATCGGGGTATTGTTCGGTGCACTGTTTGCACAGCTGGTGCCCGCCACGTTGTTGAGCGAGTATTCCGGGGTTTCAGTCTACGCGGTGTGTGGCATGATGGCCGTAATGAGCCCGGTTATCGGGGCGCCGATGACTGCGTTGTTACTCGTTTTCGAACTCACCCGAAGTTATGAAATCACCATCGCGGCGATGCTGGCGATCGTGTTTGCGAACCTGACCGCCTTTAACTGGTATGGACGTTCTCTATACGATCGCCAGCTCGCCGCGCGAGGTATAGATCTTTCCATGGGTCGTGAACGCGCCTACCTGATGCACCACAAGGTCGTGGACCATGTTACCGAGTCACTGCCACTGGTCAGGCAGGACACAACCCTCACCGAAACGAGTCGACTAATGGCCGCCAGTTCAAGCGCGTCAGCGGTGATTGTCGATGCCGATAACCGCTACCTGGGAATGGTGTCCCAGCACCAGCTATATGATCATGAAGATGACGCCAGGATCAGTTCTGTCGAGCCCCGACTGGGCAACGAATTCAACCAGCACACCAGCATCTGGGACGCAATGGAAACCATGCGCGGATATATCGGGGAAGCTATCGCGGTGGTTGACTCCGACAGCGGGCGCTACCTGGGCGCGGTCCCCGAAGCCGTGGTAATTAACGCTTACCTGGACGCGATCCAGGAATTGCGTCGCGAAGAGTACGAGGTTTAAAGTGGAATTATATCAATTGATCATCAACCAGGCCGCCAACGCACTCGATGAAGACGTTGGCAGCGGTGACATTAGCGCAGGCTTGATCGACGCCGAGATCCGACTTGAAACAGAGTTGCTGGTGCGTGAAGATGCGGTGCTCTGCGGCTGTCAGTGGTTCGACGAAGTTTTTCGGCAATGCGATGATTCGATCACCACGCACTGGCATGCCGGTGACGGCGACCGGATCATGGCAAACACCGTGGTCTGCGAGGTTTCCGGCCCGGCACGCGGCTTGCTGACCGCCGAACGCAGCGCGCTGAATTTCCTGCAGACATTGTCCGGCACCGCAACCCTGACGCAAGCCTATACTGACAAAATCAGGCATACCCGGTGCAAAATTCTGGACACTCGTAAAACCATACCGCAACTGCGCGTAGCCCAGAAGTATGCCGTGCTCTGCGGCGGCGGCAGCAATCATCGTGTTGGACTGTTCGACGCATTCCTGATCAAGGAAAATCATCTTGCCGCCTGTGGTGGAATAGCTGACGCGGTGGCCCGGGCCAGGGAGCTGCATGCGCACAAATTTCTTGAAGTCGAGGTGGAGGATCTGCCGCAGTTACAACAGGCCATCGATGCCGGGGTCGATCGCGTATTACTCGATAACTTTTCGCTTGCAGCCATGCAACAGGCGGTCGAACTCACCGCTGGGCGTACCGAACTGGAGGCATCGGGTAACATTGACCAGCATCAACTGGTGGAAGTTGCCCTCACCGGGGTCGATTTTATTTCCATCGGCGCACTGACCAAGAACCTGCGCGCCATCGATTTCTCGCTACGTTATCGTCAAGCTGAACATAAATGAACCAACCCCTACCTATCTATGCGTAAAACCTATAGCAGAGCCTGGTTAATTCGACTTTTATTCCGAGCAAAACTGGCATAAAGTTCGGCCCGGCTGACATTTAGTAATGCGGCCATCGGCGTCATCTGCTATTATTCTTTGTTAACAAGCACATAGCGCAACAATCTAACAAGTTTTTGTAGGAGTTCAGGGATCAACGGCAGTATTATTCTGATCAATCTGATCGGTGGCGTAGCCCTGTTGTTGTGGGGTTTGCGCATGGTGCGCATCGGAATATCCGAAGGTTGGGGCAGCGAAATCCGCAGTACGCTCGGTGCCAGTCTGAATAACCGTTTCAAGGCGTTTCTATCCGGTCTCGGTGTGACCATGCTGTTGCAAAGCAGCAGTGCGACCGCGTTACTTACCTCATCGTTTAGCGGCCAGGGAATCCTGACCACCGCAACCGCGCTTGCGGTCCTGCTTGGCGCCGATGTCGGCACCACCCTCGTCGCACAGGTTCTCACTTTCGATCTATCCGCGATATCTCCGGTGATGATTGCGATCGGCGTGGCGATGTTCACCTATTCATCGGGCGGTCGCAAGAAGGACGTTGGCCGCCTCGTGCTCGGCCTGGGGATGATGTTACTGGCGCTGAAACTGATCGTGGCGGCGTCACTGCCGATGCGCGAGTCCCTGATCATCCAGCAGATATTTGTCGCCCTCGGCGAAGACCTGGTGCTGGCGGTTATCTTCGCGGCGATCATTGCCTGGGCGTCCCATTCCAGCCTCGCCACCGTGCTACTGATTATCGCGCTCGCCAGTACCAACTCGCTCGATACCACCGTCGCCTTCACTTTCGTGCTCGGTGCCAATATCGGTAGTGCGATCCCGCCGTTTATCGCGACACTCGGCGCCAATCGTACGGCCAGACAACCCCCCCTGGGGAACTTGCTGTTTAGAATACTCGGTGTTGTCATCGCTTTACCCTTCATCGACATCATCGCAAATCAACTATCAGCATTTGATGTCAGCAGTGCGCGTCAGATCGCAAACTTCCACATGCTGTTCAATGTGGCGCTGGCGATAGTCTTCTTTCCCCTGATCGACCGCATGGTCTCACTCACCGGACGCATGATCGCCAAGGACGCGGTTGTGGTCGATGAGATGGAGCCCAGGGTACTGGACCGGAGCGCCTTTGATACGCCCCTGGTTGCACTGGTCAACGCCGAACGCGAAGTGTTACGCATGGGAGAAGTGGTTGAACGCATGCTGCGTAACGCATTTATTGCACTCAAGAAAAATGACCCCGCATTGGCAAAGCGAACCCGTGAAATGGACCACTTGACCAACCAGTTTTATGACAGCGTAAAACGTTATCTGACCGCTTTAGCGCGTGAAACGCTGGGTGAAAAGGAAAGCCGGCGCTGCACCGAAATTCTAAGCTTTGCGACTAACCTGGAGCATATAGGCGATATCATTTCGGGAGATTTGATACAGAACATCCTCAGTAAAAAATTAGTTACGCGCAGCAAAATGTCACTACAGGATCGCGAAGACATCAACAATTTGTACCGCCCCATACTGGTGTCATTTCAACTATCCCTGAGCGTATTCACAACAGGCGATGTGCAAATGGCGCGACAACTGCTGGCGAAAAAATATAAATTCATCAAGCGTGAGAAAAAGGCCGTCCTCAATCATCTCGATAAACTGCGCGAGGACGTGAACTATGATTCCAGGCTTAGTGCATTGCAACTCGATGTACTGCGGGATCTCCGGCGAATCAATTCGTACCAGACCGCGGTCGCTTACCCGATCCTGGAAGAAGCCGGACAACTGCGCAGTAGCCGCCTGCGTCGCAGCAAGTCATCCAAAGACACCGGTTCTGATGCCGACAACCCACCCCAACGCCCAGCCAATATCTGAACAGACAGGGGTACCGGTGTTGACCTAATTGACCTGGTCACCGCCGTGAGGCAGGTCAATTAGGCCAACACCGGCACCATCCAGCAACGATTCCAGACGTTCAAGGGTGCCGATATCGGTCCAGTTACCGTGAAACAGTTCACCCGTAACCTGCTGCTTTGCCGCCGCCGCAAACAGTAACGGTGCGAGTGCCTGCTTACCCGGTGTTAGTCCCTCGAAGAAACTGTGATGGTACTGCGATATTCCGCTGAAGGTGTAGTGCGGCGAGCCTTCGGTGCCGAGCCTGGATTCGTTTAAGGTAAAATCCCCATCCGCATGGTGTGCTGGATTTTCCACCAGCACCAGGTGTGCGATGCTGTCAATCTGCTGCAACCGGGCAAAATCATAATCGGTAAAAATATCTGCGTTGACGACGATAAAACGCTCTCCCAGTAGCGGTAACGCCTGCTGTATTCCACCCGCGGTTTCCAGCGCTTCGGACTCTTCGCTATATTCGATAGACAGGTTAAAACCCGATCCATCACCAAGCAGGTCACGAACCTGATCTCCAAGCCAGCTGAGATTGATGACAATTTCACTAAAACCTGCCCTGGACAGGGCTTCGAGGTGATGCACGATAAGCGGCTTGCCCCGGACTACGAGCAAGGGTTTCGGTGTAGTATCTGTCAACGGGCGCAGGCGTTCGCCCCTTCCAGCAGCTAATATCATGACTTTCATGGCTTGTTCACAATGACAAAACTGCGCCCATGCGCAGGTTTAATCCAAGTTGCTCGATAAGTGAGAATAGCTCTACCATCGACATTTCATCGGTACTAACCTGACGCAAATATTCGAGTGTACGCGGTATGTCTTTAAGATAATCCGATTTCCCGTCGCGTATCTTGAGGCGGGAAAAGATGCCGATAGCCTTCAGGTGACGCTGTATTCCCATCAGGTTGAACCAGCGCATGAACTGCGCAGCCTTGATCTCGACCAGGTCATTGGCGCGCGCAAATTCGTAGTAGTCGAGCGCAAGCTGATCGACGCGTATCGGAGGCCAGTCAATATAACAATCTCGCAACAGTGACACCAGGTCATAGGTAAGCGGGCCTTTCACCGCATCCTGAAAATCGAGTATCCCCGGATTGCCGGTTTCGAGTTGCATCAGGTTGCGCGAATGGTAATCCCGGTGCACAAATACCTGCGGCTGCGCCAGTGCATTTTCAACCAGAGCCTGTTTTATCGATCGCCAGATTTCCTGCTGGCCCGGGTCGAGCGATATGCCGAGTAACTTGCCGAGGAACCAGTCATGGAATAAATCCATTTCCCGGTTCAACAGGGCTTCATCGTAAAGCGGCAAATCTGCGGCATCGATACGCGTCTGCATCTGCAACAGGGCCGCGAGTGCATCCCCGTATAGCGGGCCTTCGCTTTCAGGATTGAGCTGCGAGAGGTAATTGCTGCCGCCAAAGTCAGTCAACACCAGGAATCCCTCACCTGTATTCCGGGCGATGATTTCAGGTGCGCTTAAACCGGCCTCACGGAGTTTCCGCGCCACCGCGATGAACTGATCACAGGGTTCCTTCTCCGGCGGCGCATCCATTACAATCAGCGATTCAGTCCCGGTTTCGAGGCGCAGGTAAGATCGAAAACTGGCGTCCTCGGAAGCGGGACTCAAGCGGTAATCCCGGTAACCGAGCTGATCCAACCAGTGGTTTAATTGTGTTGCTCTGTCGCTCATAATGCGGTTACGGCTGCGAATCTGTTAAAAGGCCGGTATTATCCGTTTTTTAATCATACAAACGCAATAGACTCGATGAGCGCAATTGAAAACCTGCTCCAGGTAATGAAGGATTTACGCCACCCTGACAATGGCTGCCCCTGGGATATTCGTCAGACCAGCGCTTCGATCGCTGGCTACACGCTTGACGAGACCCATGAAGTGCTCGATGCGATCGAACGCGACGACACCGAGAACCTGAAAGAGGAACTTGGCGATCTATTGTTCAACATCGTATTTCACGCACGTATCGCGGAAGAACAGGATCAATTCGATTTTGACGATGTCGCCCAGGGCATAACCGACAAAATGCAGCGCCGCCATCCGCATGTTTTCGGCGCCATGCGCGAGCAGAAATTCAGCGATGAAACCTTGTCGCAACAATGGCAGGCACACAAGCGAGCGGAAAAGTCAGGTCGTGAAGAACCCGACATGAGCCGTGATTCAGGCTCTAACTCGGCAATCTACCGGGCTCGCCAGATTCAAAAAGATGCCGCCAGCTTTGGCTTTGACTGGCCTGACATAAGCCCGGTCTTCGACAAACTGGATGAAGAACTGGCGGAATTAAAGCAGGCTTTCAGCAGCGGCGACAAGGACGCAATAAGCGACGAACTCGGTGATGTGCTGTTTGTCTGCATCAATCTTGCGCGCCACGCCAAGGTCAACGCCGAAATGTCGCTGCGCAATACCAACCAGAAATTTCTGCGTCGTTTTGCCTACGTACAACAGCACATGGAGGCTGCCGGTATCGAAATGGAGCAGCGGCAACTCGAAGCGATGGAAAAATTCTGGCAGGAATCGAAGGCTAAGGTCGGGTAACGGGCAAGACATGACTAGAAGCAGGCTACAAACCGAACAGCGAATTCTCGATGCCGTGGGCACGATTTTACTCGAACAGGGCTACCCCGCGGTTGGCATCAACGCCATCGCGCGCCAGGCAGGTTGCGACAAGGTGTTGATTTACCGGTATTTCGGGGGATTCGACGAACTGCTGCTGGCGTTTGCCGAAACCACTATCCTGTGGTGGGAAGTGGATGAAATTATTAGCGAAACAGCCGCTGAATGCGCCGAGATCGCACTGCCTGAGTACTTGCAGACCTTGCTCAGTCGCTACGTCACAGCGCTGGAGGCGCGCCCCATGGCTCTTGAAATCATGGCCTGGGAAATGTCTACGCAAAATAATCTGACCAACACCCTGGCGCGCATCCGCGGCGAACGCGGTATGGAACTGGTAAAACGCATCCGTGCTTTTTATCATCAACCGAATATCGATATCGGCGGCATCCTCGGTGTCTTCGGGGCGGCGATTAATTACCTGATAATTCGCACCCGCAAACAGTCGCAACAATACAAAACCGAGGAGTGGTGGCGGCTGCAGCAAACCATCGCCAAGTTGCTGCAGGCATATGCCGATTAAGTTTCCCGGTGTTTTGCGACTAGCCGACATAGCCGACATAGACGCCAGTGAACTAGTTGAGCTATTAGCCCGGTTCGGCCTGCGATTCAGGCATTGCGCCGATCGGGAACCCATCCCCGGAAGCTACTGGGGTGATGAAGAAGCCGGGTTGAGGGCCGACAACCTGTATGCTCGCGACGATACCCCGCTGCATTCCATCCTCCACGAAACCTGTCACTACATTTGCCTGAATCCGGCACGGCGCCAACTACTCGATACCAATGCCGGCAGCGATGAAGCCGAGGAAAACGCAGTTTGTTACCTGCAAATACTGCTCGCCGATGAGATCGATAACCTGGGGCGTGAACGCATGTTCTGCGACATGGATAACTGGGGCTATAGTTTCCGCCTGGGCTCGAGCCGGGCGTGGTCCGAAGAGGATGCCGAGGACGCGCTGGGCTGGCTGATTGCCCATAATTTACTCGATTCCAGGCAACGCCCACGATTAACACTGTGACAAACGCCAAGTGATCAGGCTTAGACAATAAAAGAAACACCATTTCCCTGTTTTTATCCCATCTTAGCGCTAAAGATTTAGCTCCGATGACCGATATACCTGTATGAGCAGAAGCAGAATATTGCTCTAAATTCAAATTTTTGATCATCGGTCAGCAGGCAGGAGCATCTGGGTGGACATCGCAACCATTGTTGGATTCATACTGGCGTATATCATAATTTACGTCGCCATAATGCTGGGTGGGCCCTTCCATTTGTTCGTCAATGCACCCTCGCTGCTGATCGTGGTTGGCGGGACCTTCGCAGTAACGCTGATGCGTGTCACGCTGGGAAATTTCCTCAGCTCGTTCAAGATCGGCCTGAAAGGCTTCTTTTACAAACTTGATGCGCCGCAAGAGCTGATCGACGAGTCGGTCGAACTCGCTAATGTCGCACGCAAGGAAGGCATTCTGGCACTCGAAGGCCGCGAAATCGGTAACAGCTTCCTCGAACGCGGTATCGGTTTGTGCATCGATGGCCATACTCCCGAAGTGGTCAAGGGACTGCTGGCGAAAGACATCAATATGTCGATCGAACGCCACACCGTTGGTGCTGATATGTTCAAGGCAATGGCGACTTATGCACCGGCGATGGGGATGATCGGCACACTGATCGGCCTGGTGCAAATGCTGGCCAACATGTCCGACCCAGCGGCGATCGGTCCGGCGATGGCGGTTGCTCTGTTGACCACGCTATATGGAGCGGTTATTGCCAATGCGTTTGCCTCGCCGCTGGCGGAAAAACTGATCCTCATCAGCGGCTACGAAAAACTCAACAAGAGCCTGATCCTCGAATCAATTAGCGGCATCCAGGAGGGTACCAATCCGCGCGTATTGAAACAGTTACTCAACGCCTACCTGCCGGAAAGCAAACGCCAGGAAGAAGATTAGGAACGCTCGATGAGTGAAGAATGTAATTGTCCACCCTGCGAAGAAGGCCTACCCCCCTGGCTTGCAACCTTCGCCGACATGATGGCGCTGTTGATGTGCTTTTTCGTGCTGCTGTTGTCATTCGCAGAAATGGATGTACTCAAGTACAAGCAGGTCGCCGGTGCGATGAAACTGGCATTTGGCGTACAGCGTATCGTCAAGGCCACTGAAATTCCCAAAGGCACCAGCGTAATCGCCAAGCAATACAGCCCGGGCACCCCCACTGAGGTAACCCCGCTCGAAATCATGCGCGAACAGACCACCGACGACACCAAGGACAATCTCGACTACACCGATTCGACTTCACGCAACAACAGCGGAATCGGCGAAGCCGAGGCCGAGGCGATCGCCCAGCAAAAAGCGCAACGTGAAGCCCAGGCGGAAGCCGAAGAACTGCAGGATGAACTGTCAGCGGCGATTGGTGACGGCCTGCTCGAAATCGAAGCCTATAACGACCGGGTACTGATTCGAATCCGCGAACGCGGTTCGTTCGGCTCCGGATACGCGCAACTCAAACAGGAATTCCTGCCGATACTAAAATTGATTGCAGATGTACTCAATCAGCGTGACGGACTCTTCATAATTGCCGGGCACACCGATGACATTCCAATCGAAACCAAGCGCTTCCGTTCCAACTGGGATCTGTCGGCAGCGCGGGCCGCCAGCGTGGTTCATTATTTCATCCAGCAAGGCGATGTCGATCCCGAGCGCATGGAAATCAGGGCGCTGGCAGACAACGAACCCATAGTGCCCAATGACAGTTGGGAGAACCGCGCCAAGAACCGGCGCGTCGAGATCAGCGTATTACATGGCAACCGGCATGCGATCGCGGGCGAATCACCCGCGCCGAATGTTGAATACGTTGGCCAGCCGGACAGCTAGCCTGCATCATGGCGGACGAAAGACGGCGTTACTATCGCATCGAGGATGAAGTTTTACTCGTGCTGCAGCTTATAGAAGCGGCCGATATCGACGATCGCCTCGAAGACTTCTGGGCCAATGAACATGCATTTTCAATTCGCAACAACTATAATTTCCAGATCGAACAGCATATAGCCGACCGCCACCAGATTGAAAACCAGATGCCAGAACTGGCACGCTATCTCGGCGTGCTGGAAAAACAGATCGATCGCATCACCGACAGGCTCATCGGTGATGAACACGACAAACAAATGGTGCGAATGAAAGCTAATCTAAGCGCCCAGGGGATTTCATTTACCGATGCCCAGGGTCCAGACGAGGGAGATCTGGTCGAGCTGAAATTAAAACTATTGCCCTCTGGCCTGAGGCTGGTCATTATGGCTCGCGTCGTACTGGTCGAACCTGATTCCGCCGGCGAGCAGAACAAGACAAGAATCTCACTGGATTTCGAAAACCTGCATGAAGCCGATCGTGAAATCCTGATCAAACACATCCATGGCAAACAAATCGAATCATTGAGCAATCTGCAGGAAACCTGACCCACGATGAGCGAACGAGCAGCACGAACCTGGTTGTCGTCGCATCACGATGTTATCCCGGCACTCGAAGTCCTGCATCGACAGGCGCTGGAAACCCTCGAAGACCAAAGTAAGACCGTAGGCGATCTAGCAGCAATAATTGCGCTCGATCCAGGCATGAGTGTGTCGCTGTACCATGAAGTAAACGCCAGGTTACTGCATGGCCGCAAACAGCGGGTCGAATCGGTGCAGACCGCGTTGAGCTTACTCGGCGACAGCGCGATTGCCGACCTGGTCATGCAACACAAGGTGCTGGGAGAGACCCATCCTGATGCACTGCGGCGGCAAAGTTATCATCAATTGATTAGCCGTAGTTATCATCTGTTGGCGCAACTCGAGCGTTTTGTCGGTTTGCAGGGGATTAACGCGCTCGATGAAATTCGCAGCGCGGCGTTGCTGCACAATATCGGTGAATTCTGCGCCTGCCTGTTCGATCACGAACGCTATCAACAATACCTGACAAATTTCCGCACCAATGGTGTCGATGCCAACAGTAGCAAGGTGGTTTATAGCTTCAATTTTCACCAGCTCGGACGGATTTATGCGGAAAAATCATACCTGCCGAAGTTGGTGAGCGAGTCACTGGAGGAAAACGTGCCCAGTGGACGCAAGGCGCGCCTGATACAACTCGCCGCAGATGTCTCGCATCAGGCCGAAGTGGGCTGGTACCACTCGGCGATGCACGCTACCGAGCAGGTTTGCGCGGCTTATTTGAACCAGCCACTGGCAGGATTCGACAAGCACCTGCAACAGGTGGCTATCGCGGCCGCTCGCAGCTGTCCATTCGATGATGTGTTACCGGCCGCGTCAAGGCTGATCATGCTGCCCGAACCAAAAACGGCACCGAAGGTCGACACCAAACCCGCTGCCGACGGGCATGAATTCGACAACCGCATAACAGCCCTGCTGCAAACTTCGAATCCCACCCAGGCACAACTACTGGATTTACTAC
>PVMS01161290.1_pt1 | contig 11681 bp, 8 predicted proteins | sample 1853461 | NCBI WGS metagenome assembly PVMS01 (sample SAMN08582032, study PRJNA380276) | Marine sediment metagenome, whole genome shotgun sequencing project. | isolation source: ocean sediment barecode stripped | collected 2017
AGCTGAGTTGGCTCGGCGCGCGAACCTATCGGTGTTGACGATTGATCGTGTCGAGAAGGGTTTTGGATGTCGGATGGACACAAAACGAAAGATTCTCGAAGCTTTGGGTCTGAGGCTCGCCGACAGGGTACGTGTGTTCGGTGAGGAGGAGTAACGTGTCTACATGCCGTCCGAGGGGAAGAACTTAATCGGCGTCGACATCGGTTCGAGCTCGATTAAAGTCTGTGAAATCAAAGAGGGACGCCGGGGTTCACGAACCATCACCAGGTTCGGATATCATCCTCTGCCCGCCGAAACCATCGTCGATGGGCACATCATCAACTCCGGCGCTGTCGTCGAGGGGCTCGAGAAGCTGTTCGCGAAAAGCAAGCGCCGCAATGTCGCGCTTCGGGCCAGCGGCCACAGCGTGATCATCAAGAAGATCACGATGCCGTTGATGACGGCCGCCGAGCTTCACGAGCAGATCAACTGGGAAGCCGAGCAGCACATCCCGTTCGACCTCGAAGAAGACCATGTGGACTACGAGGTGCTGCACGAGCGAACCGATCACGGCCAGATGGACGTGCTCCTCGTTGCGGCGAAGAAGGAAGAAATCACCGATCTCACGAACCTGGCGATGGAAGCTCGACTTCGGCCCATGGTTGTGGATTTGGACGCCTTCACCGTGCAAAACGTGTTTGAGGCAGGCTACGGCGCCGCAGCGGAAGATGAAACCACGGTGCTGGTGCACTGTGGAGCGTCCACGACGACGGTGAATATCCTCGCAGACGGCACGACCGCTTTCACACGTGATATCGCCAACGGGGGAAACGCTATTACTGAAGAGATTCAGCGGCAGCTCGGCATCGGCCGGGACGAGGCCGAGGCGTACAAATGCGGAGGAGAAGGGCGCGGCATCGTTCCGCGAGAGGTGCCCGAAATAGTGAACCAGGCAGTCGAACAGCTCGCTGGCGAGATTCAGCGCTCGCTCGATTTCTACCTGGCGACGAGTGGGGACCGTGAGTTGAGCCGTATCTGTGTCTCGGGCGGAACGGCGAGCATTCAGGCCCTTCTCGACATCCTTCAAGACCGCGCGCAGGTAAACGTCGAGCTGCTCGATCCCACCCGTGTGGCCGACGTCGATGAGAGGGCGATCGTGGACTTGCAGGGCCGAGCGTCCCAGGCAGTGGTGAGTATCGGCCTTGCCCTACGCAAAGAACGGGAGCGTAGCTGATGGTTCGCATCAACCTACTGCCCACCGACAAGAAGAAGCGCGCCCGGCGCATCGCCCCTTCGTCGCTGCCGGGTGGAGACTTCAGCCTCGGGACCTGGGGTGCAATTTACGGCGGTGCGATCGCCATATGGCTCGTGGTACTGGGCATTTTGTATTTCGCCCAGAGCGCTCAGCTCGAAACGGCGGCCCAAGAGAACAAGACGCTCGAAGCCCGCCGGGATGAGCTGCAGGGCAAGACCAAGGGCCTGGCGGACGTCGAAGGGCGCCTCGAGAAGAGCCGGCGCCTAGAAAAGGTCGTCCAAGAGCTCGAGCGTGCCCGGCGCGGCCCGACGCGTGCCGTCATGGAACTGTCCAAAGTGCTGAGCAGTCCGGGCGGCCCGACGATCAACCCCGCGGAGCTCGAGCGCATGCGAGAGGACAACCCGCTGGCCGGATTCAACGAATCGTGGGACGTGCGGAGGCTTTGGCTCACTCGTTTCGAGGAGGTCGAGCGCGAATGCAAGATCACCGGGATGGGCCGCTCGAACGAAGACGTTGCAGAGTTCTTGCGTCGACTGACCCTTAGCGAGATCTATGAGAGCGTGACGCTGCAACGAACCCGCGCGACGAACGACCAGGACACCGGGCTCCAGGTCGTTGGCTTCGATATTACCTGCAAGGTGAGATACTGATGGCCAGTCTCGAGGATACGTTCGTTGGGCTGCCGGGGTGGGGCAAGGCGCTCGCGCTCGTGGGCGTGCTCGGCCTGTTGGGCGCTGGCTACTACACCGTCATTCACGCCAGCATTTCCGGAGACCTCGAAGCGGCGGCGCAGAAGCAGAAGCAGCTTCAAGATCAGATCCGCGACGCCGAACGCCGGCAAAAGCAGTACCTCGAGCTCACGCAAGAGCTGGCGAACCGAGAGGTCGCCGACCGCCAGAACCGGCGAGTCCTGCCGGAGGACGCCGAGATTGCAGCCTTCCTTCAGGACCTCAACCGCGTGGCCGAGCTCAGCGGGCTGACGATTCGCCTCGTCGAGCCCCGCCCGGAGCAGCGCCAGGAGCTGTATTCGAAGATTCCGGTCGTCCTCGCGCTCACGGGCCGATTCCACCAAATGGGAAAGTTCTTCTACAACGTGAGCAAGCTCGACCGCGCGATCAGCATGGAGAACATCCGCATGACGCAGCCAGAGCTGCTGCCCTCCGGAGAAATGGTCATCAACGTGGACGTTCGCGCGACCACCTACAGGCGTCCGCCGGCCCAAAGGAAATAGCCACCCATGCGCTCAAAGATTCGAATTTTCGGCTCCTTCCTACTGCTCGCAGCCATTGGCATGGCGGGCTGTGGTGGCGACGAGGAGGAGGAGTATCAGGGACTGGGCCTTGGCGCGGACGGTGACGCGGCCGAGCAGGAGTCGGGCGAAGGCGGTGGCGAGCAGTCCGCGGAGCTCGATTCCAGCCCAACCATCTACACCGATGACGACTTCTCGGAGCTCGACATCCAAAAACGTGACCCCTTCCGTTCGTTCGCCAGGGCATTCAAGGCGCAGGCTGCTGCTCCGGCGCAACGCCGTGTGCTCTTGCCAAGCACGAGCCTCGACGAGATGAAGCTCATTGCCATCGTGACCGGCATCGCTACGCCGCGTGCAATGCTTACAGACACCGCGCAAGTGGGACATGTGATCCGCCGCGGTGACTACATCGGTCGTCCCGAAGTAGTACAGACCGGAGGTTCAGAGGGAATGCCAGTCACACTGAACTGGCGTGTGGATCGAATCCGTCCCGGTTCGGTCGTGTTGACCCGTGAAGACCCAACCTCGCCCGACAAACCGCCGTTGACCCGTGTGATGCCCCTTCACGAAGGCGGCGAGGCACCGCAGCTCACGGCTCCCTGACCCTCGACAGAGAGTCGGTCGTTTTCTTGCGCCGGCCCTCGTCGGCGTTCGATGATTAACACCTGGCAGAGGAGTCAGGAATGCGTATTCAGTGGGGTCTGGCAATCGCCGTCGCGGCAACGTTCTCTTGGGTCAACCTGGCTCAGGCGACGGGTCCGAAAATTGATAGTGTCCGAATCAACGGCGTCAGTGACGGAGCACAAGTCTCGATCGAAGGTGCGTTTGATGATCCGAAGTATGCGGTTCGCGCCAAGCAAGATGGACGGGTGATCATCATCGACGTCGACGGCGCCTCGCTGCCGTCGGGCGGGGTAGCAACCACTGGCACCAGCACGCTCGTTGCGCGCACGGTTGCAAGCAACACAGCACGGGGCGCCCGCATCGAGCTGACGTTGACGGGCAAAGCGACGTACCATGCTCGCGCGACCGAGAACGGCATTACGGTGAGGCTGCGGAGCAGCGAAAGGTCTGCGAAGGCCAAGCCAAAGAAGTCAGCGTATTCGCGCACTCCAAAGATCGAAGACGTGCGCCTCGAACACAAGGATGGTCGCGACCGCGTCGTGATCTCGCTGTCTGGCGATGCCGAGTTCCGCGTGTCCACACGTGCGGGTGCGCCGCCTCGACTCGAGGTGCTTGGCGCGCGAATTGGCTCGGGTGCCAAGCGGCGGATCGAAGCTCCGCGGGGCTCGGTCATCGGCTCGCTCGAGCTCGAGCAGAAGGGCGACCGAGCGGTTGTCGAGGTTCACGGCGCCGACGGGGCTACCGGCACTGCGATTCGTTCGGGGCACCGAATCGTGTGGATGTTCTCCCCAACCACCAGGGAGACCCGTCCGCGCACGCGGACTATTGCCCGGGAGAGGGATTACGCTGCAGAAGTCGATGGCCCAGAGGTCGCGGGCTTCCTGAGCAAGCTCCCGGCGCAGGTCAGCGGAAGCTCCCCTCGGCGCTACTCGGGTCGTCGCATCGACCTCGACTTCAAGGACGCTGACATCCACAACATCCTTCGCCTACTCTCCGAGGTGGGTGGGGTGAACGTCGTCACGGCGGACAACGTCGGCGGCACGGTCACGATTCGCATGCGTGACGTCCCCTGGGATCAGGCGCTCGACGTCGTCCTTCAGGCGAAGTCGCTCGGCATGGTACGTCAGGGCAACTTGCTCCGCGTCGCGCCCTTGGCTCAGCTCGAACAAGAGCGTGAGGCAGCGATTGCTCGGCAGAAGCAACAGCAGCAGCTCGCTCCGCTCGAGACTCGTCTCATACCTGTGAGTTATGCAACCGCCCAAAACCTACAGCCACGGGTTCGTGAGCTTCTCACAGAGCGAGGCACCGTCTCGGTGGACACTCGCACCAACATGCTGATCGTTCGCGACATCGTTGGACAGCTCGACGACGTCGAAGATTTGGTCCGAAGCCTGGACACCCAGACTCCGCAGGTGTTGATCGAGTCGCGCATCGTCGAGGCGAGCAGCAGTTACTCACGCGACATTGGCATTCAGTGGGGTGGGGCTGCGGTGATGAGTAGCGCGACGGGTAATCCCACCGGCCTTCGCTTCCCGTCCGACCTCGGGATTGCGGGTGGCGTTCCCGTCGACAGCGCGCCGACGCAGGGGCTCTCGCCTTTCAACGGTACGGTGAACAATCCGAACTTCGCAGTGAACCTGCCGGCGGTCACCGGTAACGGTGCTGGTGGTGCACTTGGCTTGACCATGGGCAGCCTGAGCGGCGCGGTGAACCTCAACGTGCGATTGAGCGCTGCGGAAGCGGCGGGCTCTGTACGGATTATCAGCTCTCCGCGCATCCTGACCCTGGACAACAACGAGGCGTCCATCTCACAGGGTACGTTGATTCCTTTCTCACAGGTGAGCGCGCAGGGTGTCAACACGGCCTTTCAGGAGGCAAAGCTCGCGCTCAACGTCACGCCACACGTGACGAGCGACGGGGCCGTGGCGATGGACGTGAAGATCACGCGCAACGAGCCTGACTTCGGTCGAGTGGGCGCCAACGGTGACCCGACCATCCTCGAGCGTGAGGCGGTGACGCAGCTCCTCGTCGACGACGGCGACACGGCGGTCATCGGCGGGATCTACACCCGGAACACCGGTCGCAACGTGGACCAGGTGCCGTTCCTGGGTGACATTCCGGTTCTCGGGGTGTTCTTCAAGCGCCGCCGGTTCCGAGAGGACCGGAATGAGCTGCTGATTTTCCTGACGCCTAGGATTGTGAACAGGGCGCTCGCGCTTCCGGAATAGGGACCGGGTGACCGGGGCCGGGCGACCGGGTTCGTGACTGAGGGCTGGGCGCCCCGTATGCTTCCTGTCGTGCGTGTGTACTTGTCAGGGCCCATGGGGGCCGGGAAGTCGACTGTTGCTGGTGCGGTGGCGGACCTGCTTGGGACTCGTGCGCTCGATTTGGATGAACGCATCGTGGAGCTGGCCGGTCGTTCCGTTGCCGCGATTTTTGCGGAGCGGGGCGAGGGTGCCTTTCGGGCTCTCGAGAAGGAAGCGCTGACGAGCTTACCCGCTGACGTCGGCGTCGTTTCGCTTGGCGGCGGGACGGTGGTCGATGACGAGACGCGGCAGACGCTCCTCCGTGGAGGTATCGTCGTGACGCTCATCGCCGACTCTGCCGTGCTTGCAGAGCGGGTGGGCAAGGGCGCGGGACGTCCGCTGCTCGGTGCGGATCCTCAGGGAGACATCGAGCGTCTCTTGAAGGCGCGCGCGGCGGCGTACTCGGAAGCTCATGCCGTCATCGATACGGGGACACTCGGCGCTGAGGAAGTCGCAGCGGAAATCGTGGCGGTGCGAAACCGCTCGCCCATCGTCGTGCCGTTAGGGGCTCGAACGTACTGCGTCGAAGTCGGCCGGGACGTGCGTCACCGTGTCGGGATTCGGGCGAACGAGCATTCGGCAGGGGACGCCATTCTGGTTTTCGACGGGGAGGCTGACCGCCCCTGGCCCGCAGATGCGATTCGTGACCTCACCTTAGCGGGCAAACCTCCAATCGAGGTGAAGCTGCCGGGCTCCGAGGCGCACAAGAATGTCGCCAGTGTGGAACAGGTCTGGGACGCCGCACTCGAAGCCGAAGTCGATCGGCGCGCCATCGTCATCGGCGTCGGAGGAGGTGTCGTGGGGGATCTAACCGGGTTTGCCGCGTCGACATTGCTTCGCGGGGTGGCCCTCGGACAGATTCCCACCACGCTTCTCGCGATGGTCGATAGCTCGGTGGGCGGCAAGACGGGGTTCAACCGCCCGCGCGGCAAGAACCTCGTGGGCACTTTCTATCAGCCGAAGTTCGTTCTCTGTGATGTCGAGACGCTCTCGACGTTGCCGGGCGAGGAGCGCATCGCCGGGTTGGCCGAAGCTGTGAAGAGCGCCTGGCTCGATTCCGAGGAATCGGTCGCCATGCTCGAACGCGATGCCGAGGCACTGCTAGCTGGAGACGCGGACGCGACGATTCGCGCGGTACGCATGTCGATTCTTCTCAAGTCGCGCATCGTCCACGAAGACGAAAACGAGTCAGGCCGGCGCATGCTTCTGAACTTGGGGCACACCGTCGGCCATGGGCTCGAGGCCGCGAGCGACTACCGGGGCATTCGGCATGGAGAGGGCGTCGCCCTCGGAATGATCGCCGCCATGCGCGTCGCAGCTCAGCTCGGCCGGGGGCGTCGCGAGGAGACAGAGCGACTGACACGGCTACTTGGAAAACTGGGCCTACCGACCAACCTCGATGAACGACTGAACAGCCGTGCTCTCCGGTTCATCGGCTCGGACAAGAAACGCCGCGGAGACAGAATTCACTTCGTAATTCCACGTCTTCCGGGCCAAACCGAAATCGAGCTCGTCGGTCTCGACGAGGTGCGGGCTGCGCTCGAGCGAGCTTAACCTACGGAAATTTGGCGGCTCACCCGGAGGCTCGATACCATGAAAGCACCCTCTGGAGGGGACTTATGAGTCGATTCATCCTCGTAGCTATGATGCTGGCGGTGACGGTTGCCGGGTGCAACCGTTTCCCTGATAACGGACTACAGATCGCGGCGAACCTTCCGCCGGACAACAGCTGTTTATTTAGCGCGGACCAAGGCACCCGGCTCTTGCGTGGGCTCTATGACATCACCTATCCGCGTGACTACGTGATCGCTCCGCTGCTCCAGAGCTATCTCGTTGTCAATTCGCTCGAGTTCCAGGCCGAGCAGAACAACCTTCAAGTCGACAACTACGAGATCACGATACTGCTTCCGGACGATACCGTGCCGGTGCTTCCCGGAGGCCTCCCGAATCCGTATACCGTCAACACGAGCGCTGTCCTTGCCGCCACCACGGGCACGAGTATCTCAGAAGAGGTCGGTGTCGCGATCGGCATTCCCGCCTCCTACAAGGATGCGCTGCGGGCCATCCAGGCTGAGACCGGCTTTGCGTCGGTTGTGCTCTCGATTCGCGCTGGCGGCACTACGTTCGGTGGATTCAGCCAACGGTCCGCGCCGTTCCGTTGGCCGGTGGACATCTGCGAGGGCTGCCTTGGGGCCGTTTGCGAGACCGCAGACGAGCTCGATGAGGACAGCTGCTTGAAAGGCCAAGACATCTGGCCCTACTGCGCCGTCATCATTCCCCCAGAAACGCCCTAGCGCACCGAAAAAAAGTACGGCGGAACCAGCGCGACGTGCTCGCGAGAAAGCGTGTAGAGCACGTCGGCCCAAGGCTCGAGCGGTAGCGAAGCGGCCAGAGGGTGCCGTCGAAGCCACAAGCGCTGTAGCGTTCGTGCGTCGTCGTCCCCGTTACCACTCAGCAGGTCGTTGATCGTGTCGATCATGCCTTTCGCCGCAGGCCAAAGCTCCACGGGCGCGTCCGGGCCCAGGCCACCCGCTGCGCGGGCCCGGATCAGTGCTTCGCTCAAGCCGGCCATCTCATCGATGAGGCCGAGCTCCTGGCCGTCTTGCGCGGTCATCACGCGGCCTTCCGCTGCCGCGAGAACCGCTTCACGCGCCATCTTGCGGCCGGTTGCGACCCGGTCGATGAACCGATCGTAGGTGTTGCGCAAAAGGTTCTCGAAAGCCTTGCGCTCGGTCGGGTTCAGCGCACGCACGGGGGTCGACCACGCCGCGCGCTTGCCGCGCTGCAGGACGTACGTGTTCACGCCGATGTCCTCGGCGAGCCCCGCGAAGTTGAACTTCCCACCGACGACGCCGATCGATCCAACGAGGCTGTTCGGATGCGCGAGGATTTCATCGGCCGCGGACGCGATGTAGTAGCCGCCGCTGGCCGCCATGTCGCCGACGCTTGCGATTAGCGGCTTGGCCTCTGCGAGGTGGCGTGCCGCATCCCACATCCGGTCGCTAGCGAGCGCAGAACCCCCGGGTGAATTGATGCGCATGACGACGGCTTTGACGTTTTCATCGTCTTCGAGCCGCTTCATCACCCGCACGAAGGGGCCGGAGACCGCATCACCCGTCGAGCCGGACTCGCCGTCGGTGATGCTGCCGTTGACGAACACCAAGGCAATGCGCTCCCCGCCGGCCTCGGTCTTCTCGGTATCGCCGCTCAGCAGGCTCAGAAACTGGCCGAGCGTCAGCTGCTCCTGCTTGGGCAGCATGCGTGTCCGACGAATCGCATCGACGCCCGCCGCCGCCTTGATTTCCTCGCGTGCTTCTCGAAGGAAGCTCACCGAATCCACCAGCCCCGCGTCCAGGGCCGCTGCCGAGCCGTACGGGCCTCCGTCGATCAGCCTCTTGGCCGCGTTGGATTGCCCATCGGTTCTCAGCTGGGTTGCCTCGATCAGAGCGGCGTAGAGGTCGTCGAGGATGGCATCCATCGAGGCCTTGGCTTCCTTGGGCATGTCGTCTCGAATGAACATGTCGCCTGCGCCCTTGTATCGCCCCATGTGAATGATCTCGGCTTGGACGCCTACTTTCTCGAGCAACGCGCGGGCGTAGATCATCACGGCCGCCGGGCCGATCAAATCGAGCGTGCCCGCCGGCGACATGCCGATCCGGTCGCACACGGATGCGAGGAGCAGGTAGCCAACGTTGTCTGCGGTCTCGAAGTGGCAATGGACGGGCCTGTTCTCTGCGCGGAACTCGCTCAGCGCTTCGACGAGATCTCCGACGCTGCCCCAAGCCCCTTCAAGTGGGCCCACCCGCACGAAGAGGCCTTTGACGTTCTCGTCGTCAGTCGCGTCCCAGATTCGCGTGAGGACGTCGTGAAGCGTGGGTCGGGGGCGGGCGAAGGGGTCGTGCTCTGCTCCATCCGGGAACGCCTGCAGAAGCCGAAGCTCGCGGACCACCGGCTCGTCCACAGCTTCGCTTTCTTCGCTGCATGAGGCGGTGACGAGGAGCGTGAGAATTGCGAGAATCGTGGACGCATGACGACGTGCAGCAGGGCTCATGGTGCTACCGGTTCTGACGCCTGCGTCGACTCTTCCGCCGGCGACGTCTCCGTTTCCGCTCCGGCTTCGGGCTCGGGTTGGGGCTCGGGTTGGGGTTCGGGTTGGGGCTCCAACTCGGGTTCAGGTGGCAGCTTCGCGTTGGGTTCCAAGGTCTTGATCGCTGATCTGGCGGCGGCCGCATGACTGCCTGACGGACGCCGTTTCACGTACGTGTAGTACGCGGAGACCGCTTCTTCATTTCGTCCGAGGCTCTCGTAGGTTTTTCCAAGATTGTAATAGCCGTCTGGATGGCCTCGTTGAGCCGCCGCACGGAAATAGCGTAGGGCGGAGTTGAAGTCTTCGATGCGGGTGGACACGTGGCCGAGGCCGTCCATCGCCTCGGCCGACCCGGGACGCGCCTCCAGGGCACTATCGAAGAACGCGCGAGCGCGTGAGTAGTTGCCTCCGGCGAGCTCGGCACGCCCTTGTCGCATGTACCATTCGTAGTCGCGCACCGGCGGCCGCCCGTCGACAAACGCATCGTCACCAGCGGCCTTCGCCAGCTCGTCATACTCGTCATACGCAGGCTTCTTCGGAGCGCTACGCTTCTTGGCAGGGGCTCGCCGCTTCGGCTCGGCTTTCGTCGCGCCCACCGTCGCCGCCTCCGTCTTCGGCTCTGCCACTGGCTCTGCCGCTGGTTCTGGCTCTGGCACTGCCGCCGACTCCCCCGCGTCCGCCGCAACGCCCGCGTCTGGCACCGCCTCGGTGGTCTCGAGCTCGGCCAACAGCTGGGTAGCCACCGGATGCTCGGGATGGTCCGCGAGGATGGTCTCCAGCGCGGCGCGGGCGTCCGCGTCATCATTTGCAGCGCGCTGCGCGCGAGCCAGCAACAGCAAATAGGGGACGCCATTGGGCGAAAGCTCTACGGCTTGCTTCGCGCTTCGAAGACCGTTCTCCAAACCCCCGCCAGCATCGGCGGCGCTTAGGCGCGCGTCGACACGGAAGAACTCCGCAGTTCGACTGAACGCCATCGAGCGTGCCTCCTCGAGGATCGAACGTGCCTCTGTGTGGTCGCCAGCCAAGCGAAGCGCATCGGACACCGCGAGCTTTGCATCCAGATCCCCCACGTCGAGGGCGACTGCGCTCTGCGCCGTCGTGAGCGCCGCTGCCGAAAGGCTCGCCACGCTTTCACCGGTTGCGCCGTTGTCGATCTGCGCCTGCGCCGCGAGCGCGTACGCTCGTGAGAGTCGGGCCAGAACCTCTGGGTCGCGGTCGGCGCCGGCTTCGATCGCACGGCCGTACGCCTCGATCGCGCTCGCGTACGCCTGCGGATACCCTTCGGCGAGGCCGGCGTCGCCTTCTGTGACGCCTGCCGCGATCAACGCGGGGTCGCTGCCAATACCCAGCAATCGCGTAACGCGCTCCCATTGCGTGCCCATCAGTGCAAGCACGCCCACAACCACGATCACCACAAGCCAACGCAACGGCGACCCACCGCGTCCTGGCAGGCCCGGAATGTCGTCGTCGTCTTCGTAGTACGCCGGCGGCGGTGTGCTCGGCCGCACAGAAGAGCGCGATGCGGTCGTTGGCTTCTCCTGAAATTCTGCATCTTCCACCGCAGCTGCCGGTGGAGTGGAAGGGGATGAGATCGGAGCGGAAACCGAATCGGACACATACGGAGACTGGTATGACGAGGCCGCCTCCAAAGGCGCCGACTCCGACCCTGCCGCTGCCACTGGTCCTGACGCCGCCTCTGCGACTGACCCTGTGACGGCCCCGGAATCGGCCCCGGAATCGGCACCGGTCTCCAGCACCGCCCCGCCCACCGGCATGACCCCAAGCAACGTCGGTTGCCGCGGACGCCTCCCCGGCGGCAAGCTCGAGTCCTTCGAAGCCGGCGCGGGAGGAACGGGTGAGGGCGGAACGGGTGAGCGGCTGTCTCGCGGCGAGATCTGAGCTCCCGCCGCCTGGAAGAAGGTCTCGAGCTCGGGAATGGAGCCGAGCGTCTTCCAGCCCTCCTCGCCCCGTGCGATTTCGTTCTCAGGCGTCAGCTCCCCGGAGCCGATGCGCCGCTGTAGCTCTCGGAGCGAGTCGATCGTGTCGATCGTCCCGTCTTCGAGGCGGAGACGCCAACTGCTGGTCGCACGGTCCGCCTCTCCCTGGGCCCCCGGGTAAACCTTGAACACATGACCGCAGTTGGTGCATTTCACGCTGGTTCCGCGTCCGGAAAGCAACGTC
>PVMS01139631.1_pt1 | contig 11680 bp, 10 predicted proteins | sample 1853461 | NCBI WGS metagenome assembly PVMS01 (sample SAMN08582032, study PRJNA380276) | Marine sediment metagenome, whole genome shotgun sequencing project. | isolation source: ocean sediment barecode stripped | collected 2017
AGGCTTGGCTCGTCGAGCTCCCGTCGGTCCCAGAGCTTGCAAGTCACTTTATTGTGCCTCTGGTCCAGTGCTTCACAGTGGTTCGTGAACTCGCATCGGCGAACTTCCTCGCCCTGTCCAAGAAAAACCTTTCGAAACCAGTCCGGATCGGCGAGCGTTTGGCGGGCCGCGGCGACGATCTCCGCCTCGCCGCGGTCGAGAGCGGCCTCCGCCTGCTCAAAGCTGCCGATTCCCCCGGAGGTGACGATGGGGGTCTCCATTCCGGCAGCGTTGATGGCCTTCTTGATGGCGGCCGCGAGTGGGATGTTCCTGCCAAACGGTCCTCGCTCATCAGAATAGACGGTGGGCATGCATTCGTATCCGCTTGGACCGGTGTACGGGTATACCGCCCACCCTACGTCGGGGGGTTTGGCATCCTCGAACTTGCCGCCCTTCGAAATAGAAAGATAGTCCATGCCGGCGCGAGCGAGCTCGGTGGCGAAGTAGACGGCGTCCTCGATGCGATTGCCACCCTCTATCACGTCGTCTCCGAGCATGCGGCAACCGACGAGGTAGTCCTCTCCGACGCGGCCTCGAACGTTCCGGAACACCTCGAGGGGTAACCGCGCGCGGTGTTGGCGGGGACCACCATAGCCGTCCTGTCGCTTGTTGAGCGCCGAAAGGAAGGACGCTATCGTGTATGCATGGGCGTAGTGAAGCTCCACGCCGTCGAACCCGGCCTTTTGGGCCCTTGCCGCCGCGTCCGCAAAAAGAGCGGGAAGGAACTTGGGCAAGTCGCGGATGTGCTCGAGATGCACGTCGGTCACACGTTCCCTCGCCCCGAATCGAAGGTCTTCCAGTTCCCGCTCCTCTAAAACGAATTCATGTTCCTCGTCGTCGGCGTCCAACAGCCTCTGACGGATTTCCGGTTCCAACGCTTTCTTCCATTTTGTGTCCCCCGTCAGCTGTACCAATTTCTGGCGATGGCGGTCGGTGAGCTTTAGGAAACGGTTGAAGTACTTGTCTGCGGGAGGGCGCCGCTTGATGGAGAGGAAGTCGATAGTCTGAATGAGCAGACGCGTATGGCCGTCACTGGCTCGGCGAACCGTTTCGACCAGCTCTCGCAGGCCTTCTAGAAACCGATCGTGGCTGATACGTAGAAGCGGTCCGCTCGGTATGTCTCGAATGCCGGTGGCCTCGACGACGATGACGCCCGGTCTGCCTTCGGCAAACCTCGCGTACCATTCGATGACTTCCTTAGTGACGAAACCGTCTTCGGTGGCTCGCCAGGGCACCATGGCAGGAACCCAGGTGCGTTGTTCGGCTAGCACGGTCTTGCCCAACCGGATGGGGCTGAACCACAAGGAAGAACGGGCTTGCTCCGCGGTCGGCCAGGAGACCTCGGGAAGCCGGTGACGGATTCGCTCTGGGGGGGTCCACATCTATTAAGAGGGTGCCTCTCTCGTTCTCACCGTACACTGAAGAAGGGTGCCTGGCCACCTAAACTATTGGCACCGTCTTGGTTTGGCTGCCGGGCTAGCAAGGTGGCCCTCAGAATCTTGGCGGGCGTCCAGTGGCCGTTGGGTGGCGCTATCGAACGCGGCAGGACGCCGATATTGGCAACCGGATATTTTGGCGGCCAGCACTTACTAAGTCGCGTCTACTGGACGCCCGGCAGGCTGCGCGATCCGTAAGATATCACGCACGCCCTGGTTTGGCGCCAAGAGCGATCTGAGAGGCGCCAGACCAGCCGGGCCGGGCTTCCCCTTCTTTGTGCTTCTGCTATGATGACGGGCCTCGTGAGCGCCGAGAGAGCAGTTCTGGAGGTAAATAGCACACTAGGACGCCATGGCTGAACACCACCTCGTGATCGGCGCAAACGCAGCCGGAATGACCGCTGCCTCACGCGCCAAGCGACTCTCTCCGTCGCTCTCGATCACGATTCTCGATGCGAGCCGCTATATCTCGTATAGCATTTGCGGCCTACCCTACTGGTTGGGGGGACGCGTCTCGCGCTTCGGCGATCTCCTATACTTTTCTCCGGAACGTCTACAAAACGAGCGTGGGATAGCCGCCCGGACCGAGACACGTGCGTTGGAGATCCTTCCTTCACGGCGCTCGGTGGTCGTCGAAGACTTGAGGAATGGCAAGAAGGAGACCCTGAAGTACGACAAGCTGTTGATAGCCACTGGATACAAGCCCACCCTTCCCGATATCGAAGGTCTGGAGGCCTCCGGGGTCTTCACCGTCAGTCGAATCGAGGATGGTGAGGCCATCGGCCAGTGGCTCGATTCGGGGCGAGTGAAACAAGCGCTTCTGATCGGAGGCGGCTACGTCGGTTTGGAGATGGCGGAGGCCTTCCGTGAGCGTGGGGTTGATGTCACGCTGGTCGAAAAATCGCCCGCCGTGTTCCCAGCCATCGATCCCGACATGGCTTCACCGCTGGAATCGGAGCTCCAGGCGAAAGGCGTCCGAGTCATGACTCATCGCTCGGTCGGGCGGATCCTATCCCGCTCCGATGGCTCGGTGGAAAGCGTGGAGTTAGTCGGAAGTGGACACCGGTTACCGGCAGATCTGGTGCTGGCAGATGTCGGCGTGGCGCCTCGCGTAGACCTTATAGATGGTTCGGGTATCCGGCTCGGAGCAAGTGGCGCGATCGCGGTCTCAGAGCGGATGGAGACGAATATCTCGGCCGTATACGCGGCGGGCAATTGTGCAGAGTCGGTGAATCTTGTCACCGGTAGGCCAAGCTTCGATCCTCTCGGAACGGTAGCCGCGAAACAGGGGCGGGTAGCGGGCGAGAACATGGCGGGGAGGGTGTCATATTTCCGCGGGGCGGTGGGAACCACCGCGGTGAAGGTCTTCGGGCTTGTCGCCGCAAGAACCGGTCTCACGACCGAGCAGGCGAAGCGAGAGGGGTATCGAGTCGTGGAGGCTCGAGTGGAAGGCCGTTTTCAGGCCTCCTATTTCGGAGCCGAACCATCGGTGGTCAAGGTACTCGCCGATCCGGAGAGTCGCCGACTTCTGGGCGCCCAAATCGTGGGCAGCGATATGGCTTCGGTGCGGATCGACGTCGTGGCGACGGCGCTCGCCGCAAAAATGTCGGTGGACGAGGCCGCCCAGCTGGATCTCGTGTACACACCCCCGGTTGGGACCCTCTGGAATCCGATACTGGTTGCCATGAACCTGCTGCTGCGACGCCTAGACGAGCGCTAGACCCGAAGGATTTGCGAAGACACTCTCCGAATTTAGTCAGGATTACGTAGAGCTGTGGAGAGGTGGAAGTACGGTGACAGTTAGCGGACGCCCTGAGATCGAGCAAGAGCCGGCTGCTCTCCCGGAAACTCCCTAACGTCCTCATCCAGTGGCAGCGTATGCCGATTGATGGGGGAGGACAGCACGACGGTAGTTTTCGTGCGCAGTGTACCGGGTAAGTCTTTGATCCTTTGAAGGAGCAACTCGAGTGTTCGAGCGTTTTTCGTCATGACCCGAGCCACGTAGGTTTCCTCCCCCGCAACACTGTAACACTCTTGAATCTCCGAAAACCCAGCGAGTCTTCCTTCATACTCACGCGAAGGGACACTACCGCTTGTGGTGATGCTGACGAAGGCGCTGATGTCGTATCCCAGAGTCGAAGGATTGACCGAAGCGGAGTAACCCACGATGATTCCAGTGCGTTCGAGCTTCTTGACTCTATCGTGAACGGTAGGAGCGGTTAAGCCAACCTGCGCCGCCAGCTCTGCGAACGTACTTCGTCCTTTGGAGAGGAGCGCTTTGAGAATCTGTCTATCGATAAAGTCAATGGGAGGGTTCATGTGATCCCACTACCGAAAAGAGGAGGCGATCCTAGCCGCTCCGTGTCCAGTAAGTCAACCCCGGAATCAAAAAAAACCGGTCGTTCAAAAAGGGCGATCGAGAGTGGTCGAAGCGCGAAGCAGTTGCAACTATCGGGCCACAAAGTCGACCCGTGCCTACCCCCGATGATGCGAGGGGCGGCCGATGTTCGGAAGAAAGAAGTTAGGACGAATCGATTTAGTGTTATGCGGTCACGTGAGTGTGCTTCTTGAGCATCCTCTTGTATCTCTTGATTCTCATTCTCACGTCGGCGAGCGTTTCGTGATTGCGATCGGCAAGTGCCTGCTTGCGCTTGGCCTGAAGTTCCTTGAGGCGGCCCTTGATCGTGGGTTTGTCAACCCCTTCGACCTCGACGTGCGGGCGTTCGATCTCGAGTTTCTGGCACAAGGTGTCAATGAGCTGCGGCTTGTTCATGCCGGAGACGCCTTTCAAGTCCTCGAACTTCGCAGCTTCCTCGCGAAGTTTGACCACCGTCATCTTTTCTAAGTCTTTGAACTCCATCTAAGCTCCTTAATTAATGCTCGCTCGCCTCTTGGGCTCACTCGCGGCCCTCGCTCTATCAATTAATGGCGCGGGGCCCCACCCCCACCCCCATCGCTAGCCGCTTCGCGCCTTCGCGCTCCGTGGCAGTTGAGGGGGCTCCTCGCTCCCGGTCCCCGCTCCTCTACTAGTGCCGCGGGGACGCCTGGAGGCCCCCGAGCGACAAATCATACCTTACAAATGCCATAGTCTATGCCCGAGCTGCAAGTCCCTTGCGGAGGATGTACTCTATGGTTGGCGATGGGCACCACATGCGGAGGTGATCTGTGAGTTTTCTCCTTTCTTTCATGCTTTTCCTGGCAGCCCCACTGACTCCGGCAGCATCGAGCGCAGAGGAGGCCAGCAAAACAACTATCTTGGTGGTTTACTACTCCGAAACGGGGAATACCGAGTCACTGGCTAAGGCAATTGTGGAGGGGATCTCCTCGGTTCCGAGTGCCGAGCCCGTTCTTCGGAACGTTTCTGAGGTGAAGGACGAGGACATTCGGAAGGCGGACGGCATTCTCGTGGGCACCCCGGTCCAATGGGGCGGTCTCAGTGCCCGTGCCAAGGACTTCGTGGATCGAGTGGGGCGCGTATTGGGTGAAGGCGAGGGACAACACGGTGAGGGGCGTACGGCGGGTGCGTTCTGCACCGGGGGAGCCGTCGCATCGGGCAAAGGGCTTGCTAGAATGGCCATTCTTGCCGCCTTCCTGAACATGCGTTTTGTCGCGGTCGGAGGTCTTCTCGCGGACGGGTACGGCAGCCTCGGTGCGGAAGCCACTACCGGGCCCGTCGATCCGGGCCTATCGGAAAAAGAGCTAGAGGAGGCCCGCCTTGCTGGCGAACGCTTTGCCCGGATTACGCGGGAGTTTCGGAAAGCACGGCTCGACGCGTTAGCTCAAGACTAGACTGGCGACCCCGGCGAGGACCGCCGCCAATGGAAGGGTCAGGACCCAGGAGGCCACGACTTGCCGGATGACCCCGACGTTGGCTTGCCCCGTGATGAGGCCGATTCCGAACAGGGATCCGCAAGACACGTGAGTCGTGGAAACGGGTAGTCCGCTCCCGCTGGCTGTGAGTACGAGGCAAGAGGTGACGAGGTTGGCGACGAAGCCTTGTGCGTGATTCATCCGCGTAATTCGGTGAGCGACCGTCTCTCCTACTTTCCGCGCATGGAGGAGACCTCCTACCGCCATGACCGAGGCTACCAGGAAGAGGCTCGTTCGTACGCTTAGGGCCTCGAGCACAAACATCAGCCCTACGATCTTGGGTGCATCGTTCAGCCCTCGGGCAAAACTCACGGCACCCGCGCTGAGAAAGTGTCCTGCGTCCAGTAAAGACTGAGCTTTGATGCTGAGAAACTTACTCGGGTAGGACTGTGCGCATTGAGGGGCGGTGCCTGTTGTCAGGTGGACAACGGGAGCTTCCGTGCTGCGCTCGACGGAACCAGATTGGGTACTCACGGAAAGGCTTCCGACGTCGCCGAGGCACAAACACGACTGGTCGTGGAGGCCGGTTCGGGCCCGCACCCATCGAAGCGACGGATAGCTCAGGCCGCCTCCAACGATCGCCAATAGAGGACTCGCCAAGAGAGGCAGAAAGAAGGTCTTTCCCAAGAGAGAGAAGTTAACCGACGAGCCAACGGTCATTACGCCCGCTCCGACCAACGCGCCGGTCAAGGCGTGGGTGGTCGACACGGGAAACCCGAGGAGGGTCGCCAAGAAAACGGTGAGCGCGGCTCCGAGTGCCACTGCAGCGAGGAACTCGGGCGTTCCCGCGACCGATTCGGGGACCAACCCTTTCGCGGAAAAGATTCTTACGAGTTTCTCGGCGAGCAACACCGAACAGAGCGACCCTGCAAAGGTAGTAACCGTGGCCCACGCGAGCGCGCCTTTGTACCCGACGGTGCCGCTTCCGTAGAGCGTTGCGACGCCCTTGAAGTTGTCGTTGGCGCCGTTGGCATAAGCCACGAACAGCGCCCCGGCGATGAGTAGGGCAGCTAGAATCAATGCTGCGGCTCTGTGGAAGAGAGGCGCGAACCTTGCACGGGTCCAGTCCGAGCGACCCGGGCCCTGTCCGCCGAAGCTACGTCGAGTCGATTCGAGCCAAGGCGGATCAACAGCAGTCTCCATCTGGCCCACAGTAGGGCGCGTCGGTCGTTTCGGTGACGTCGTACTCCGTGCCCTTGGTCTCCTTCGGGTGTCGTACCGCGTCTTTCCGGCAATTGAACGGAGCCGCTTCCGATAAGGGAGTATCTTCGTATGGCTCTACCGTCTCGATCGCGTCACGGTAGGGCTCGGAGCCATAGATGTGAAAGGTCTTATCGCAAACCGCCATGCGCTGGCCTCGGAACAGAGTGTGGCCGTCGTCGTCGGTCACGCTGCGCCAGGGTCCCTTATAGATGACGGCCTGGTGGCGTTCGAGGCACGGACCTTCCTTCCCCTTGTAAGCCTCGACGGTCACCGCACGGAACTCGATGCCCTCTATCGTTTGCCATGGTTTCTCGTCGCGTTTCAGCACCCGGATTCCGTAGAATCCGGCTTCTTCAAAGACGGTCGGGAAGAGATCCTCCCGAAAGGCGCCGGACAGACAGCCGCTCCATAGCTCCGCATCGGCTTGAAGGTGAGCGGGCACGTCCTCATCGCTCACAATGTCCGAGATCACCACGCGACCGCCTTTCTTGAGGACACGATGCATCTCTCGAAAGAGCTCCGTTTTGTCTTGGGGTCGGACCAGATTCAGCACGCAGTTGCTGACCACGACGTCGACCGACGCCGTGGGGATCATCGGATGACTTCGTCGTTGGTCCTCCTTCCAGTTCTCTAGAGCTTCGAGCTCGCTCGCCGTGGTGACGGGGTGCCTAGCCAGGTATTGCTCGAGCTCTTCATAGTCCAGGGCGAGGTCCTGAATCTTGCCTTTGTGAAAGGCAACGTTGTGATAGCCGAGTCGATCGCCGATCTCCTGACGGTAGCGTCGCGCCAGGTCGAGCATCTCGTCGTTCATGTCGACGCCGATGACCTTGCCCTCCGCTCCAACGACTTGGGCGGCGATGTAACAAATCTTGCCCCCACCGCTTCCTAAGTCGAGGACCGTCTCGCCCGGGCGGAGGTGCTTGGAGGGGTCGCCACACCCGTAGTCCCGTTCCAGGATTTCTTTCGGGAGAACATCGAGATGCCCCTCTTCGTATTCCACAGGGCAACAAAGGGCGTCTTCCTTTGCGGAAGCCGCTCTTGAGTAGCGGTCTTTGACGGCGTGCTCAACATTCGTCGTATCAGACATCTATATCGCCTCCTATAGGTCAGTAATCAGTGAACAGTAATCAGTACAGAACTGATCGCTGATTACTAGCCATGGTTCTTAGAACTTTCCTCGTTTTCGTTCCTTAGAGGGCAGAATCTCCAGGCACGTCGTCCACCACCCGGTGAGAACGGTGTCGATGAACTCCTGGGGCAGTCCCTCGCTATTCATTTCCTGGGCGAGACTTCGGTAGTCGTATTCGAGGGGGACGAACTCGACGGACAATCCCTTCCGGCCCTGCCGGCCGTTCCGCGCATCCAGGATCGTGTACCAGACATGCGTGTTGCCGTCGTTCTCCGGCCGCCCGATGACCCCGACGTTGACGAAGTGTCGATCTCCCGGAACCTCGCGCTTCCAGTGAATGCCGGTATGGGTTGCGAGCACGACATCCGCCTCGTGCTCCTGTAGCAGACGGTCCAAGAAGTGAGTGGGCGTCGTCGACTCCCATAGAAACTCGTTCATCTTGCGGGGTGAGCCGTGGCTCATCAGCAGACGATAGCTTCCCAGTTGGATGCGAATGGACTCCGGTAGCCCACGCATCCACGCTTTCCAGCGGTCGGACGTGTTCGAGAACGTGTAGTCATAAGAGATCTTGGCGAAGTGGTTGTCGCGGGGATCGACGTAGCCGCATTGACAGTCGGCAAGCCCTTCTCCGATCGAATTGTCGTAATTGCCCTGCATCACCTGGACGCCCGCGTCCGCCAGTATCGGAAAAACCTTGTCCGGGTTGGGGCCGAAGGCGCCGAGGTCGCCCTGACAGAAGATCGCGTCCACTCCTCGCCGCCGCGCGTCGTTCACCGCTGCTTCGAGCGCAAGGTGGTTGCTATAGACGCCGCCGATGGCGGCGATCCTTTCGTAGCGCTCAAGAGACATCTCGACCTTCGGAGCTCAGATTGCTGCAGATAGCGCCTCCCACGTAACAGGTGTAGCAGGCACTGTGCTTGAGAGGATAGGGTTCGGCTGATTCGGCCAGGGTGGATCCCATCTTCGCCTCCGGCGAATCGATGAGGATCGGACAGACGTAGACGCCTCGGTCGGTGGCGACGCGACTGTGTGAGCAGATGAGTTGTGAGGCATCGAAACCCAACATCATGTCCGGCGTCACCCGCTCCGTATCGGTGTACGCGCGCGACCTAGCTTCCTCGGCGCCGATACGAAGGGTCGGGATGATCTTGATGCGGGGCCGAGAATAGCCTTCCGCCTTCAGTACTTCGACGAAACGTTGAAACACTTCGTCGTCCCGGCCGTCCTCCCAAGTCTGGGCCACTGTGATGATGGGGAGGAACCCATGCGTCAGCAGGAGTCGAACGCCGTCCATGGCCTTGCGAAAGGTTCCTGGCCCTCGGATGGGATCGTTCATCTCCGGGGAGTACCCATCGATACTGACGCGAAACTCTAGCGAATAGGGAGATAGCGCCTCGGCCGCAGCGAGTCGCTCCACCTGCTTGGGCTTTATCACTGTGGCGTTGGTGAGGACAGTAGCGGGGCCGAGCTCCAGGGTGGCTTCGAGCACCTCGACCATGTGGGGATGGATGAACGGCTCCCCGCCGGTGAAGTAGTACTCCTTGACTCCCAACGATTTTGATTCCTCGAGGAGGCGCTTCATGGCTCCGAGGTCCATGAGCTCGAACGCGTGGTTGGTCGGGCTACAAGAGATGAAGCAATGGGCGCAGGTCAGATTGCAGAGTGTTCCAGATACCTGAAACCAGAGGTCGTCGAGCGCACTCAGCGCAACGCGCGGGGGGGCTTCGGCGGCACGGGTCGTCATGATGCGTACTGATCCACGGCGGATGTTTTTTCGATCGAGCTGAAGACCTCTCGAACTTGCTCGAGCCCGATCCGAATCAAGAAGTTGGAGTTCTTGCCATAGCTCTTCGAGCCGAGGACGAAGAAATTCGGTTCCGGGTTCGTGAGGACATCGGCCCCGTGAGATTCATTGGCAAGGCAATCCGCGGAGCTCGACCCTAGAAGGGCTGCGGAAAGCTTCATCGGTCCCATCGACGCATAACACTCATGCATCTGGAGCTCGCGGTAGATTCGGTTGTCCGGGTGGTAGCCCACGCAGGCCAAGATGCGATCGACCACGATCGTCTCTTGGTGTCGTTCCTCCTTGGAGCGAAGCTCGACCTCGAACGATTCTCCATTGCGTGTTAGACGCTCGACGAGGGTTGCAGGACGGTACGCGACCCGAGGGTTCCCGCCTCTGGCAAGCTCGTTGGTCTTCTCGGAAAGCCGAGCCCTTTCGGGAAGTGGATCGTCCGGGAAGATGGGCAGGGGAGATTTCTCGGCGGTTTGGGCGATCCAGGTCACCGACGTGTCTGGCAATTGCGTGAGCGCATCGAGAGCCGTGGCGGCGGAGTGACCGCTGCCGACGAGAAGAACCCTTCGTCCCGAGTATTTCTCGCGTTCCGTGCCCAAGAGGTCCTGCAAGGTATAGGCGATCTGCCCACGGAGCTGCCTTTCGCCCAGAGCCGGGATGTTGCCATTGCCCATCCAGTTATGGTTGCCGTAGGTTCCGGAACAATCGATCACGACATCCGCCTCGGCTATCTCTTCGGCCTGTTGGCGCGCGAGCAAAAGGCGAAACGGATGACGCTCCCGAGGACCACCGACCAGATCTTTCTTGCCAATGCCGTCTCTCCCGACGTACAGCACTTCGACTCCCTCTCGAATGCACTCCCTCAGCGGCTCGCTTTCGGCCAGCGGCCGGAGATATCGCTCCACGTGCTCTCTTCCCGTCAGGTAGTCGCCCGCCGCGGGGAGAGGTCGGCCGGCTTCCCGAAGCGTCTTCGCTCCGAGGTCGGAGTGGTTGAGCTCCCAAGATGAAAAGAGGGTGACGTGTCCCCACCGATTCATGTTCTCGCCGATCGTTCCCCGTTCGTAAACCTGAACCCGATGGCCGAGAGACTGGCCGTGTAGGGCGGCTTCGAGGCCCACGGGGCCCGCACCGATGATCGCAATTCGTTTTCCAGACATAGACTCCTCCCCGCGCAACGCGGGAATTACTAGAGTTTGGGAAGTTAGAGTGGGTCTAAGTCGTGGAAGGCGGAGCGCGGAGGGTGAGCCACCCGGCGAGGAAAATCTCCAGGCGTTTGGTTTCGGTCGATCTTTCGGTGGTCGATTCGGGGTGGAGTAGATTCGTGATCCGTCGGACTAGCGCAGCGAGCCATCCCAATCGCGAGCGCGTGAGAAAGCGAGTCAGCCCGCGTCGGTCGTCGATGTCTTCGAGCGATGACAGCGTCTCGACCACGAAACCATTCCCGACGAGGCGCGCTTGGGTGATGTGCGCAACTTGCGAAGATCCCCACGGCATGGACTCGAATGCTTCGGCGCAAGGTGTCGTGAGTCCGAGCAGGGCGTATCCGCCGTCCTTGGCGGGACCGAGCACCGCCCGAGGTCCTGACGACGTAAGGGCGTCGAACGCGTTTTCCAGATAACTTCGCGAGATCTCCGGAGAATCGTTGCCAATCACCACCACACGGCGATAGCCGAGCGAAAAGGCATCGTCGATTGCAAGTCGTAACGAGTCGCCGAAGTTGCTGCCTCGTTGCGGGAGGATATTCCGCCGCCGATTCTTGGCAAGCTCCGAAGACACCGGCGTGGCGATAAGGAGATCCACGCCCTGGAGTCCACTGCAAACGTTCTCCAGGTGGTCGAGAAAAACCGCGAACACATCGGCGGCTCGCTCCGGCCTTCCTAGGCCGGGCGACTTCCTGCGGCCCTCCGCTTCGGGGGACAGCGTAAACAGTATGAGGGCGGATTCCGATCCCATCATTCGCAATCTATAAGGCCAGCATGGCCCAGCCTATGGGAAGCCTCACACCGGGCTCACAAAGTCCGGCACCCATCATTCTTATCACCGGGGCGTAGGGGGGTCAAAGGGCCTCAGGGGGAGCCTTTTGGAAAAAAAGGCGCTAGGGAATATGCTTGGGAGTCCGCGACAAGGAGAGATCATCATAAAATGCCACCAATAACCAATCGAGAGTTCCTCGATTTCGCCATGGATGCGGCCTGGCAGGCCGGTCAG
>PVMS01055435.1_pt1 | contig 11679 bp, 8 predicted proteins | sample 1853461 | NCBI WGS metagenome assembly PVMS01 (sample SAMN08582032, study PRJNA380276) | Marine sediment metagenome, whole genome shotgun sequencing project. | isolation source: ocean sediment barecode stripped | collected 2017
ACGGCAGCATCGGTTTTCAGCTGTTCAACCTGTTCCGGCGTAATGCCGACGAACGAAAACATGCCATTGCCTTTCTCGAAGTGAGAAAAATCATGATCCGGTGCTTTTTCTCGCATCGCAGCACCCAGCGCCGCACGCATAAATTTCAGTCGATCGCGCATGTCTGCGAGCTCTCCTTCCCATTCGGTGCGAAGCGCCTCGTCCTGCAGGATATGGCTTACGACCGATGCCCCGTGATCCGGTGGCATCGAGTACATTGTTCGCACAATGTTATTGGCCTGGCTTCGAATATTCGCACTGGCCGCCTTGTCTTTGGCAACGAACGACAATGAACCCACGCGATCCCGATACAGGGCGAAATTTTTTGAACAGGAGCTGGCAACAATCATTTCGGGTACCGACTCAAACATGTGACGCACGCCGAAACTGTCCTCGACAAGTCCGTTCGCAAATCCCTGGTATGCGATATCGATAAACGGCAGCAAATCGCGGCTCTTCACGATTTCCGTCACCTCGCGCCACTGCTCTTCATTCAGATCCATACCGGTGGGGTTGTGGCAGCAACCATGCAGCAAGACGATGTCGCCAGACGGAATCTGAGTGAGGGCTTGCACCATGTCATCGAAGCGAATGCGTTTGCTCTCGGCGTCATAATAAGGATACGACTTCATCTCTATTCCGGCACTGCCGAGTAGCGGAATATGATTGGCCCACGTTGGTTCACCCGTCCAGATCGCCACATCCTTGTTCGCCCGCAGGATCACGCCGGCGGAGACGCGCAAGGAACCGGATCCGCCCGGCGTCTGCAACGTGGTGATTCGATCGCTTTGACCTGCCTCGTCGCCGAACGTCAGGCGCTGGATTAGCTGATTGAATGCATCCGCGCCGCTGGAGCCCAGGTAGGACTTCGTTCGTTGTGTATCAACCAGGTGTTGCTCGGCTTTTTTCACACTGGAAAGAATCGGCGTATTACCACTGGTATCACGATATACGCCGACGCCCAGATCGATTTTTTCTGGCCGGGTATCGCTTTGATATTCGGCAATTACCTTCAGGATTGCGTCCTGAGGCATCGCAGCTAGATTTTCAAACAATGATTAAGGCCTGGTAGAAGCCCCGCCGAATGGCGGGGCCGGTTCGATATTATTTACGCCTTTGGGGCCCACACGGAGCACCACCCATTTGCGTTCACTTGCTTGCCAGGGAAAATCTGGCAAGGGCGCCACTCATCGCCATCAGCACCCTGAACCAGAGCACAATTGGCGCAGGTCTGCCCGTCTGTTGCCGACGCATGGGCGTACTTGAGCGACTGGGCAGTCGGGTCGTCTTCTGCGAGATGTGGCAGGCCCTCAGCGCGGGCTTCCGAGCCCGGTCTTACCAGGACACCGGCTGCGGCGACCGCAGATAACTGGATAAACTGACGTCTGGCTATTTTACTCAATGGAATCTCCTTTAAGCTTTTCATTCGAATTCTGGTGCCTGGTTCGGGCAGCGCGCAGCGTATCCTAGTACAAAAAACGGCTAATCGGCTGTTGCGAATGCTTCGCATTTGTGTGGTCGGCAGGCAATATAACAGCATACAGCATCAACCTGAACCGCACATGACTGGGCGAAATCCGGGCTCCCGGCGCACTCACAAGAACGAAAGCAGAGTGTGGCGGTCTTCACAAAGACCAAACTGTGCTATTCGCCGGATCGCCTGCTGCTGCATAATCGCCCATCGATGAGAAAAACCACAAAAATGAACGCGCCCGCCAGACGCCATGATCTGAGCCTGTTTCTTATGGGACTCGCGCTTGCTGCGAGCACAGCCTCGGCTGACTGGCCAGCGGAAACCCACCAATACGTAGTATCGGTCGATTACGCATTGAGCCGCCTGTGGGTTGAGGCCCGATTCGCATCGCCCGTAGACAGCGTATTGGCACGATCGCGCGATGCCGGAAAATTTCTGGTCGATGTTCGTGACTGCGATCGAGATCGGAATATCCGGACGCGCAACAAGAGGATGTTGCTGCCGGACGGTGGCATTCATTGTCTGAACTACACGGTCGATCTCGCCAGGGCCGCCCGGCACAACAAGAATTATCGTGGCCTGTCAGACAGCAACATCATCGTCTCGCCGTCTCTATGGCTGTGGCGTCCCGAAATCACCCGCCGGTCTGAGATTCATGCCCGCTTTCGCTTGCCCAGCGATGTGCGTGTATCGGTACCGTGGCAAGCGATTGGCGACTCCCCCGACTCTTATCGAATTGCACGCTCCCCGGAAAGCGCCAACGCGGAAGTGATCTTCGGGAAGTTTGACTACGCCGAGGTGGACGTGCCTGGCGCCACGCTGCGGGTCAGCCTGCTGCAAAACGGCGTCGAGTTCGACCATCAGGCGATTTTCGATTGGGTAGGTGTCACAGCGACGGACGTCAGCCTGGCTTATGGGCGTTTTCCGAACCCGTCGCCGCAGGTGATTGTAGTCCCTGTTTCCACCACTCGAAGCGATAGCGCCGTGCCATACGGGCGCGTCATCCGCGACGGCGGGGAGTTGGTGCAGTTCTTCATCAACCCCGAGAAGCCGATCGAAGATTTTATGGGCGACTGGACCGCCACGCACGAATTCAGTCATTTGATGTTGCCTTACCTCAGTCGGCGACACCGATGGATCTCAGAGGGATTCGCCCAGTATTATCAAAATGTGCTGCTCGCGAGATCCGGCGAGTACGGCCAGCAATTTGCCTGGCAGAAACTTTACGATGGTTTTGAGCGCGGCCACGAGTCCCGCCCGGAGCTGTCGCCAAACGAGGCAGCCGAAGGCGGCATCCGGAATGGGCTGATGAAGATTTACTGGAGCGGCGCTGCCATTGCATTGATGGCCGATGTGCAGTTACGCGAGCGGTCCGGGGGCAAAGAATCACTGGATACAGTGCTTGCTCATTTGCAGCAATGCTGCCTCCCGGCAGACAAGGTATGGACCGGGCCGGAGTTATTCAGAACGCTGGATTCGTTCACAAGTAACCCCGTATTCATGCCTTTATACCGCCGCTATGCCGACACCGCCGGCTTTCCGGACCTTGCAGACCTATTCTCGCAACTCGGGCTCAGGATAAGCGACGGCAACGTACGCATACGTAGCGAAGGTGAGCTGAGCGACATTCGGGCGGCGATTACTGAGACCAGTTCTTCCTCAGCATCGCACCGACCGCAAGTCGCGAAGCGGAGATAGTTTTATCCGCGCCCGGCGCAGTCGGCGACGGGTCAATCGGTGGTCAGCAGGTTGATTTCGTCCGACCCGGGTTCAGTCGCGACAGCCTGAATTGAAAGCCCAAACTCCCTGGCAATAAGTTCGGCCGCCGCATCAGCCTGGCTGATGCCTTTGAACCCCTCGCCAACAACCATTTTCTGGCCGCGTTTATCAACGGCGTGTAACGAGTAGTGCACAACATGCCTGGTGCCAGACTGGGAATACGATGACTTTTTTTTGTCAAAACGCACAAAGTCCGAGCTGCGCATCCGCATTCGCTTCACGGGGAACCCGAGGACCCGCCGCACTGTCCGGATATCGCCGCCTTCGGCTACGATCTCCAGCGAATTCAGAGCGAAATAAACAGCAGAAACAAGCACCAGCAATCCGACACCACCAAAAACTGCGCCCATGACCGCATGTCCTGCTTCGGTCACCAGGAACCACCCTGCCCCCGCGAAAACGACGCCGAAAAGGATTCCCATAAATCCATTCCACAAGTTGCGCCCCGCCGGGTACAGCATCGAGCGGCCGCCGATACCGTAATCCAGTCGCACGATCTTTTTTATGATCGCAAGATCGATCTGCCTCTGATCAGCACGCGCTTCGGCAATCGAACGGTTCGACAGTTCCTGCGATTGCTGTTCAGTCGCATATACCGGAATTTCGTAGTCCCGGTCGATATCGATTCCCGGCAATTCTGCTTTGAGGTTCAACTGCCAGAGGTAGTAACTATCTTCAGTTTTCCTAGTGTCGGATTCATTGAGGCTTTTGGGGACATCAAATCGAAAACTGAGCCGCGTCCCCTGTACACCGGATGTCGCGTGCGCGACTTGCGTGTCCTGCCACTCCGCGCTCGACTTACGGCTGCGGTCTTTGCCACTGCCTGACATATAGCTGTACAGGTTGGTCAGCGTCAAAGAGAAACGCGCGTTTGAATCGTAAGGCAGCTTCACATCAATGATGCCTCCGACGTGCCCGCCGATCGATCCCGGAAATGGATCAAGCGATAACGGTGCCGGCCCGAAGCGCCGCCATTCCAGCGTGCGCCGCAGCGCCCAGACAATCATACCGGCACCGACCATGGGGAACAGCAGACCGACCAGTGCCAGGTAATTCTCTTTTTGTACGATTTCAGGATAGATGACGAACGGTAGCGGTGCAGAGATCAGGTTCCAGAACGCCGCAAATCCCCAAGTAAAATACATGGTCGTTTTCGAGCTCGAGGTAATCAGCGCTGTTTGCCAGTCTTCGTTTGCCAGCCAGGGTTGCTCACTGTATTTCTGATCGGACAGGTCCTTTTTCTTCTTTGCGCGTAGCGAAAAGTAGATGAGGCCGAGACCAATACCGCCGAAACCGAATACGAATATCGACTTGAATCCGATCAAACCCCAGCGCACTGAACGATCGACAATGGCTTCTTCAGGCTTACCGGGATTGACGTAGATGACGATGCCGTCCCCGCGACTCATGGCAGCACTCAAGCGATCGCCAAGAACCTGCTGGAAGTCACCGATGTTGTCTGCGCCACCGGCGATCGCAACACGCTCGTTGGAATACGCGATTCCCTCATACTGATAGCTGTAGTCGGCGTAGGCCTCGTAGGTGTATGAATTGTCACCCCGCTTGGATTCGTAGCCGGCGCGTGCCAGCGTCGCCGTCACCGGCGCCCACTGTTTCATCTGCCAGGCTTCGTAAAAGGTGCTACTGACCGAGTAAGCCATCCACACGCCGACGCCAAAAAATGGAAGCGCGAACAGTAGGAGAACGATTCTGCCTTTCATCACTCAATGGCCTTATGGGGACACGATTTCACCTGAGAATGACAGGGTAGCAGCGAACCGCGAACGCGAACGTGAGGGCAGTCTCATTCGACACGCCGGCTTGATATACTGGCCCGCCCTGTAGGAGCAGTGCCAGCGATGACCGGCAGCAGCCTCGTATTTGATATCAGTAAAGTGAGCGGTGACAAGCGAAGCTCCTGTGACGACCATGTCGCCGTCGAGGAACCCCTCGAAGTCCAGCTAAGCTCAAAGACCGCTGGTGCCGCTGCCGCGAAAAGCATCTACATTACCATGCGGACTCCCGGCCACGATAAGGAACTGGCGCTGGGGTTTTTGTTCACCGAAGCTATAGTATCGAGCTTTGATGAGGTCAGCGAAATAAGCCATACAGGCGAATCGGATCCGGACTCGGGCCTGAGAAACGTCGTTCGCATTGAGTTGAAACCGGACATTGATGTTGATGTCGGAAGATTGCAGCGGCACTTCTACACAACATCGAGCTGCGGCGTATGCGGCAAGGCTTCCATTGAAGCTCTTTACGTTACCGGGGTCAGGTCGCTGAAGAACAAGGGGGCGACGTACGGTCGCGAGCTTGTCGCAACACTTCCCCATAAACTGCTGGAGCAGCAGCGATTGTTTTCACAAACCGGCGGCCTGCACGCGGCAGCCGCTTTTGATGAGCAGGGGGAGCTCGTGGATGTTCGAGAGGATGTTGGAAGGCACAACGCTGTCGACAAAGTCATCGGCACGTTATTGATGCACAATGACATACCCGCTGACAATATGGGCCTGCTGGTTTCCGGCAGGGCCAGTTTCGAGCTGGTGCAGAAAGCACTGGTGGCAGGCATACCAACATTGATCGCCGTTGGCGCGCCATCCAGTCTGGCCATCACGCTGGCGGGAAAATATGGTATGACATTGATCGGCTTCCTGCGCGGCAGCGGATTCAATATATATACAGGCGCACAAAGAATTAGCTAGCAACATAAGAGCAGGAAAGAATGGCAACCCGTTACGACGCATCAATCGCGACAGAGATTATCGAAAGCTTCGATGCCCGGCCTGAGCTGTTGGTGCAGATTCTGCATGCGTTCATTGCGCGATACTCCTTTATCTGCGACGAAGCTATCGTTCAAATCGCGGACGAACTGAATTTGTCCCGAGCGGACGTGCACGGCGTTGTCAGTTTCTATCACGATTTTCGAACCAGCCCTCCCGGCAAGCACGTACTTAAGATTTGCCAGGCGGAATCCTGCCAGGCGATGGGCAGCAGGTCGCTTACAACGCACGCGGAAAAAATTCTTGGCATCGCAATGAACGAAACAACCGGCGACGGGGAAACGACGCTGGAACCCGTTTACTGCCTGGGTAACTGCGCCTGCTCGCCGGCGGTGATGATCGACAACGAAGTCTACGGCAGGGTCGATGCCACGAAGCTGGATGCACTGCTCGAAGTCAAAGGGGCGCGCGGATGAATGACAAAGTAACGGTCTACGTGCCACTAGAAACGACGGCGGTTTCGCTCGGCGCCGAGGAGGTCGCTGCGAAAATTGATGCGCTTGGTACCGTTACGGTCAAGCGTAACGGGTCCTGGGGTGCATGCTGGCTTGAGCCTATGATCGAAGTTGCCGTCGGTGACCAACGCATCGCATATGGACCTGTCAGCCCGGACGATGTCGACAGCCTGATTGCCGCGAACTTCCTGGAAGGCGGCGACCATGCATTATGCCTTGGGCCGGTCAACGAAATTCCCTACCTGATCAAGCAGGAACGCTGGACTTTTTTTCGAGTCGGGCTCATTGAATCACTGTCTATCGACGACTATTGCCTGCATGGCGGATTCAAGGGGCTGACAAAAGCGTTTGAGAGCAGCCCTGAAGCCACGCTGGACGAAGTCAGGACGTCTGGTCTGCGTGGACGTGGCGGTGCTGCGTTCCCAACCGCCATCAAGTGGCAGACCGTCGCAGACGCGCCGGGCGAGCAAAAATATATCGCCTGTAATGCCGACGAAGGCGATAGCGGCACGTTCTCGGATCGCATGTTGATGGAAGGAGATCCTTTTACGTTAATCGAGGGCATGCTCATCGCCGCTTACGCGGTGGGAGCAAACAAGGGCTATATTTATTTGCGCTCTGAATATCCGTTAACCAAAACGATACTCGACAATGCGCTTGGAATCGCGCGCGAGCATGGCTGGCTCGGTGAAAACATAAAGGACAGTGGCTTCGATTTTGATATCGAATTGCACATAGGCGCCGGCTCCTACGTGTGTGGCGAGGAAACGGCCATGCTCGAAAGCCTTGAAGGCAGAGCCGGAATGATTCGTTACAAACCGCCCCTGCCGGCACTCGAGGGCCTGTTCGGCAAACCGACCGTGGTGAACAATGTCATTACACTGGCATCCGTGCCGAATATCCTGTCCCTTGGTGGAGAACGATATGCCGGCTTTGGCCCCGGACGGTCAAAAGGAACGCTGGCCTTTCAGCTTGCGGGCAACATCAAGCGCGGTGGCCTGGTCGAAAAGGCGTTCGGTCTTACGATGCGCGAGCTTATAGAAGATTTCGGTGGCGGTACGGCGTCAGGCCGCGACATTCGCGCGGTTCAGGTTGGCGGCCCACTGGGCGCATACATCCCCGCGAGCGAGCTCGACACGCCGCTCGACTATGAATCGTTTGCGAAAATTGGCGGCATGATCGGTCACGGTGGCATCGTTGTATTCGACGACACTGTCGATATGGCAGCCCAGGCCCGCTTCGCCATGGAATTTTGCGCCGTCGAATCCTGCGGCAAATGCACGCCGTGTCGAATCGGCTCGGTGCGTGGCGTTGAAGTCATTGACCGAATACTCGCGAACGAAAATCGCGATGCAAACCTTCGGTTGCTGGACGACCTGTGCGATACCATGGTTGACGGATCGCTGTGCGCAATGGGCGGCATGACACCATTTCCTGTGCGTAGTGCGCTAAAATACTTTCCGGAAGACTTCCAGCCCGAGAGCGGAGGCAACGAATGAACATAACGCACGAAGTTGACTACGGAACCCCTGCCAGCCGGGAGACGGCGACAGTCTCGATCGAGATCGACGGCATTGCGACGACTGCACGCAAAGGCGACACCATCTTAAGGGCCGCAAGGGAATTCGGTGTCGACATTCCGAAGCTGTGTGCAACCGACAGCCTGAAAGCGTTCGGCTCGTGTCGATTGTGTGTTGTCGAGGTCGTCGGCCGCAATGGCTATCCGGCATCGTGCACGACACTCGTCGAAGAAGGCATGAAGATCCGTACACAGACGCCAGCCGTCGCGCGGCTACGGCGCAATGTCATGGAGCTGTATATTTCGGATCATCCGCTCGACTGCCTGACCTGCTCTGCGAACGGCGATTGCGAGCTGCAGGACATGGCCGGCGCGGTCGGCCTGCGTGATGTCCGTTATGGCTTCGCTGGCGAGAACCATCTCGACGCAGACATCGACGACAGCAACCCGTATTTCTCGTTCGATCCCGCCAAATGCATCGTGTGTTCCCGCTGTGTTCGCGCATGCGATGAGGTCCAGGGAACTTTCGCGCTGACAATCGAAGGCCGCGGCTTTGATTCGAAAATAGCAGCGAGTGCCGGTGAGAAGTTTCTCGATTCGGAATGTGTTTCTTGCGGTGCCTGTATCCAGGCATGCCCGACTGCCACCCTGATGGAAAAGTCGATCATTGATCACGGTCAGCCGGAGCACAGTGTTCTGACAACTTGTGCCTACTGCGGAGTCGGATGTTCGTTCAAGGCAGACATGAAAGGCGACCAGGTCGTTCGCATGACACCGTACAAAGACGGCGGCGCGAACCAGGGCCACAGCTGTATCAAAGGACGATTCGCCTGGGGCTACGCGAGCCACAAGGAGCGCGTTCTGGATCCGATGATCCGCGACAACATAAACGATCCCTGGCGTAAAGTAAGTTGGGACGAAGCAATAGGATACGCAGCAAGACGCTTCAAGGACATCCAGAAAAAGTACGGGCGGAAATCCGTCGGCGGCATAACTTCCTCGCGTTGTACCAATGAAGAAGTGTTCATTGTGCAAAAACTCGTGCGCGCCGCATTCGGCAATAACAACGTCGATACCTGTGCACGGGTGTGCCATTCACCGACAGGGTTTGGCCTCAATAAAACGCTCGGTACATCCGCCGGCACCCAGCCCTTTGATAGTGTCATGGATGCGGACTGCATAATCGTCATCGGCGCGAACCCGACGCAAGGACATCCGGTGTTTGCCTCGCAGATGAAGCAGCGACTGCGGGAAGGTGCAAACCTGATCGTTGTGGACCCGCGAAAGATTGAGCTGGTTCGCACACCGCATATCAAGGCCGACTATCACCTGGCGCTTAAGCCAGGCACGAATGTCCCGATCATTAATTCGTTGGCGCACGTAATTGTGAAGGAAGGACTTACGGCAGACGACTACATCGCTGAACGCTGCGACCTCGAGTCATACGAAGCATGGAAGAAGTGTGTGACCAGGCCGGAGTACTCTCCAGAGTCCACGGCAATTATCGCCGGCGTATCGGCCGACGATATTCGATCAGCGGCACGTATGTTCGCCAATGCAAGGAATGGCGCTATCTACTATGGACTTGGCGTTACCGAACACTCTCAGGGCTCCACGATGGTCATGGGGATGGCTAACCTGGCGATGGCTACCGGCAACATTGGTCGTTCGGGTGTTGGCGTCAATCCACTACGGGGGCAGAACAATGTTCAGGGCTCCTGCGACATGGGTTCGTTCCCGCATGAATTGCCCGGCTATCGTCCGGTCGGTGATGACGAGGTGCGTGGCAAATTTGAGAAGCACTGGGGCGTCACGCTTGACGCGGAACCGGGCTACCGCATTCCCAATATGTTCGATGCGGCGATAAACGATGCCTACAAGGGCATGTACGTGCAGGGTGAAGACATCGCCCAGTCCGATCCAAATACCAAACATGTGGAACAGGCGCTGGGGAAGCTCGAATGCCTGGTCGTTCAGGACCTGTTTCTCAATGAAACCTCGAAGTTCGCCCATGTATTTTTCCCGGGCACGTCATTCCTGGAGAAAGACGGCACGTTCATCAATGCAGAGCGAAGAATTAACCGTGTGCGCCCGGTGATGGAGCCTCGCACGGGCAAAGCCGAGTGGCTGGTGACCCAGGAGCTGGCGCAAGCGCTTGGCTATAACATGAATTACGATAGCGAGGCTCAGATCATGGATGAAATTGCCGCTCTGACGCCTACTTTCCAGGGCGTTTCGTTCGAGTTCCTCGATCGCGTCGGTAGCGTTCAATGGCCGTGCAACGAAAAAGCACCGATGGGCACGCCCATCATGCACGTTGATAACTTCGTTCGCGGCAAAGGATTGTTTATTGAAACAGACTACGTGCCAACTGAAGAACGCACGACCCGGAAATTCCCGCTAATACTGACGACCGGCCGGACGCTGGCGCAATACAATGTGGGTGCGCAAACACGACGGACACCGAACGTCACCTGGTACAAGGAAGACGTATTGGAAATTCACCCAAGCGATGCAGAACTACGCGGCATCCATGATGGCGATCGCGTATCGCTTGCCAGCCGTAAGGGCGATATCACGCTTTGCGCGAAAATCACGGAACGAATTCAGCCGGGAGTCGTTTACACAACCTTCCACGACCCCGAAACCGGCGCGAACGTTGTTACAACCGAATACAGCGACTGGGCAACCAGTTGTCCGGAGTACAAGGTCACAGCAGTACAGGTTGCACCTGCGGTGCACCGGTCCCAATGGCAACGTCAGTTCGAGGAAAGAGCAAATTCGCAGGGCAAGATTCTCGAGCCAAGTGAATCCAATTAGGCCCTTTCACTTCAAAGGAGTGCGAACATGACTTGGTGGGGATGGATGATATTGGGGGGCCGTATTGTTTGGCGCCGAGCTATTCGCAATTGATGCACAGTTCTTCCTGGTATTTCTTGGCATATCTGCCGCCATGGTCGGGCTGGCCGGAATGATCGGCGTTTCGGCACCGGAGTGGGTGCAATGGATGGCATTTGCGGCGCTCTCGCTGCTTTCGATGTTTACTTTTCGCAAGAGCCTCTACCAGAAGATTCGCGGCGGCGTCGCAGGGTTCAAGGAAGGCATTGCAGGCGAGCAGGTAACAATCTCAGAATCCTTAGCGCCGGGAGCCGAAGGACGAGTAGACTTCCGCGGCACCCTGTGGACCGTCAGGAACGTTGGCGAGCAGCCAATTGATGCCGGATCACGCGTGGATGTCGTAAGAACCGAAGGGCTTACGCTGCACGTCACGGCCAATTGAACCAACCACCATTAATCTATTAGGGATATGACATGAATTCACTTTATGTAGCACTTGCAATTACGGCGGTCGTGATATTCATACTGGCGAAGACCGCAGTCATAGTGCCCCAGCAAAATGCGTTTGTTATTGAACGCCTTGGCAAGTACAGCCGCGTATTGCGGGCCGGCTTTCATATCCTGATTCCGTTCATGGAGCGAATTGCGTATCGCCACACACTGAAGGAGCGCGCGGTCGATATTGACGAACAGATTTGTATAACGAATGACAATGTTCAGGTCGGCGTGGACGGAGTGTTGTACATGCAGTTCCTGGACCCCGGGAGGGCGTCTTACGGCATTGGTGACTATACT
>PVMS01139998.1_pt1 | contig 11676 bp, 11 predicted proteins | sample 1853461 | NCBI WGS metagenome assembly PVMS01 (sample SAMN08582032, study PRJNA380276) | Marine sediment metagenome, whole genome shotgun sequencing project. | isolation source: ocean sediment barecode stripped | collected 2017
GGATGCTCACTGGAGGTACAGTTAGGTCAATGGCGGCAATGGCCTGGATTGTAAGTGGGGGATTTTCGATTATAGTGGCAGGGGTTTGCGGTCAGGCATTATGCAAAAATAAACCTATCCCGCACTCCGGAATCCGGTAATGGGCTTGAAAAATTCACTAGGGATTAGAGGGCTCGTTCTTTTTTTTATGATGGGCCATGGATATCATGGCGAAACTTGGCACAGGATTCTACTTCACTCAGGTTTTCGAGGTTGACACCTTTGCTTTGTAGATACTCCAGGATGATTTTCCTTTCTAAAGCGGACTGCGGGCCCTCGCCACCTTCAGGTGTTACTTGTGGCGCACGCATCTGGCACCTCCACCTCTATCAAAGCATAAAGATGACAGTGAATTAGGGGTCGTTTTTAAGGGGACCGGAACAGGCAATTTGCATCTTGTCTGACAACGAACCCCCTTTAAATCTTATTAACTAACAAAAATCGGGGTATCCCAGTTTGTTCAAAGGGAAAATCTGGTTGGATCGAATCACTGAAAATAATCAAGATGCCTATTCCCGCTTCAATTCGGCGATGTAGGGCAGCGTGCGGTGTTTGTCAGCGAAATCCAAACCGTAGCCAACCACCCAAACGTCAGGGATATCAAACCCAGATAGTCGATCTGGACATTCAGGTTGTCGCGCTGCTTGCGTACCAGCACACAGCTGCGCAGAGAAGCTGGTTTGCGTCCTTTCAGCACTCGGTAGAGGTAATCAAGGGTATGACCAGTGTCGACGATATCCTCAACGATGATCAAATGTTGGCCTTCGACCGCTTCGCGCAGATCCATCAAGATGCGCACCGCACCGGACGTGGTGGTCTTCCCATAGCTGGAGAGGGCCATAAAATCGACGGTAAGGGGGACTTTCAGGTGCCGGGTGAGGTCGGCCAAAAATATGAAGGCTCCTTTAAGAATTCCCACGATGTATAAATGTTCTCCCCCAACGAAATCTGCGGAAATCTGATCGGCCAATTCTTTCACCCGGGATTGGATTTGATCAGTGGAAATGACGATCCGGGATAAATCAGGGTGTAGTTCATTCATCTGTACGCCTCCTTACTCATGATCTTACCACTATCATGAATCCCAGGCGTGTTTTTTCGCGGGGCGTTTAGCAGAAAAAAGGTTGCTGAAAGCCATTTGATGGCGCAAGAGTTTTCTTGAAAGACTAATGGATTACGATGAACATCTTATCGGCATATCCAGATTTCTTGACATGAGAAAATTTACTTATTTACTATTCGTACCTATCCCCCAATCTGAACCATTCGCCGCTGGCTTGGCAGGTAACCTTGCAGGATTTCGTGCCCTTGTGGTTTGCGCACCAATGATTCGTGGAGAGCGGGGATAACTGATCCTCCCTTACGTAAGGCATCACGAACCGGTACTTCGGCCTCGTACAGCAGGCAGGGACGTAAGGAGCCATCGGCGGTCAGGCGCAGGCGGTTGCAGCTTTCGCAGAAGTGTTCTCCCAATGGAGAGATGAAGCTGACTGTACCCAACGCACCGGGGATACGAAAGGTGCGGGCGGGACCGATGCCGCAGGGCGTATCAGCAGGCTGTAAGTTGAGAGCGACAAGTTGTTCGTGCACCTCCTGTACGGAGAGGTAACGCTGGTCGGCAGCGGGGAAACCAGGGCCCCAATCCTCGGCATTGCCGATGGGCATCAGTTCGATGAAGCGGATGTGCCAGGGATGGTCTGCGCTGAGACGCGCCAGATCCGGGAGTTCACCGTCGTTCATCCCGCGTACCACCACGGTGTTGATTTTTATAGGTCTAAGACCCACTTTTTCAGCTGCTGCAATTCCTTTGAATACCTTATCAAGACGACCTCCACGGGTGATACGGCGAAAATTATCGGAGTCTAAGGTATCCAGGCTGATGTTTACGCGCTTCAACCCAGCCTCTGCCAAAGGAGAAGCCATACGTTCAAGCAACATTGCATTGGTGGTCATCGTTACTTCTTCGATACCTTGAATAGCTGCCAACTCGCGCACCAAGATCACCAGTTCCTTTCGAAGCAAAGGTTCGCCGCCAGTTAGGCGGACACGCCGTAAACCTTCAGAAGCCGCGCTTCGCACTAGAGTAACGATTTCTTCGTTAGTGAGAAGGTCATCATCTTGGGTAACAGGAATTCCTTCGGGAGGCATGCAATAAACGCACCTCAGATTACAGTTGGAGGTCAGTGAAATGCGCAGATAGGTGATTTGACGTCCGAAGGGATCAATGAGCATTTGATTAACTTAAGAAACTCATCCAGTAGCGTGAGACAGCAACCAGGAGGATAATACCCAACACGCGACGCATCCCGGCACTTGAGAGGTAACGTGATCCTATATGGCTGCCACCGAAGGCACCCAACAATCCTACTGGAATAAGCGCTAAACCCAAGAGCCCCAAATCCAGATTACCCCCAGCAATTCGCCCAACCAAACCGCTAGCCGAATTTATTAATATAAACGCAGCCGCGGATGCGGCAGCCTGTTTGGGCGTCCCCCATCCTGCAAGGACGATCAAAGGCGCCAGGAAAATTCCCCCACCAATGCCGATGATGCCTGATAGCAAGCCGATAATAGCTCCAGCTATCATACCGACCCATACTGGAAAGCTGGGCAGGTCACCCTCCAATTCGCTTTGAGATTTACTGTAAAAGAGCATACGAAAGCATACATAGCTCAGTGACAGATATAACAAAACCAGGTAGAGATCTGCGGAGATTTGGATGTATCCACCGATGAATGCTGCAGGAAGGGAGGTCAACAGGAAGGGCCAGAGCAGATGGGATGTGAAGTGCCTTGCACGGTAATACGCGATGAAGGCGATACTGGAGACAAACACGTTGAGGGTAAGAGCAGTGCTCGACATGACACTCGTAGGTATGATTAATACACTCATCGCCGCAAGGTAACCTGAAGCGCCTCCAAAACCTACGCTGGCATAGAGAAAAGCGATGACCGGTATAATGAGCAGCAACTGCCAGGGAGGAAGACTGTTGACGTCAATCAAACAACTGCCTCCTGATGTCCAACACTGGACCAGTGAATTGCTAATTCTGGAGCTTGCACCACCCGGTAGTAAGAAGTTCCAGCGCATGATTTACAAACAGGCATATCATTACGCACGATTTCACGCTCATTGATGATCTCTTCGCCGCATACACCGCAATTAACACGCACCCCTGCCCGGCTGATGATCTCTCTGATGGGGGTTGTGAGCTGCACTTCTTCGATGTCCACCAATTCGTCGATGGGCATGACCTGGTAGCCACTTAGTTGGGCGAAGTAGGGCTTTTCCTGGTGAGGGGAAAATTCATAGGCTTTTTGGCGTACATCCAAATGGGGTGCCACCCGTACTGCTCGACCAGTTTTCGTCTCTATAAACGTGGCCGCGATTTTTCCGTAATCTTCCACCCGCAGGGAGCGATGCCCCACCGTGCAGCCAGTGGCCACTTCTACTCCGTCGGCAAAACAGCCATCAGTCTCAATAATGGAGAGCATAAGCTTTTTATTCTGGGGTACTTGAATGCCCAAAGCTGCAGCTCCTGCCAGCCCAATGCGGACACCCAAAACCTGCCTGGGGCAAAGGTGGCTGTGTCGATTTGCGCTAATTTCTAGTAAGTCTTGAAAATTGCTCATTATTATCGCCTCAAGAATCGATTGCTAAGGATTGCCCATTCATCCTTATGTATAAACATTCGCCAGGAGACTCTCCTGGCGAATGTTATCATTCGGTCTCAGGGTTATCTCCTTTCCAAGTCCATCCCAAGAGGGACTTCGGGGGGTCAGGGCGTTTCCATCGCTGACCGGGGTCACCGTTTCCAGTGACCGGCCTGGTGACCTTGCATACGGACGTTTAGGTCAAGAGGCTCGGAAATTTCCAGTTGTATATGTTCAACTATACTTCATTTCCCCCTTTTTTGTTTCGCAGTTCTTCTTCGAAGGGGCGGATACCGCTGCCCGGTTCTACGGCATTTTAATCTATCCGTCCAAGGCCTAAGAGTAGAATCAGGATGATGAGGATGATGATCCATTCGGCAGCCTGAAATTAGTTTCCTAGTCCGAGCACACCCAGTTCATGCCGGAGGTAACTATAGACGGCCGGGAGTAAAAAATGGTAAATTGATCCCGGTTCGGATTCTTTGATCCGCTGTGCAAATTTGGGGAACCAACGGACCAGGTGCTGTCTCATGAACGATTCCTGAAGGGCGCGAAAGTGAATGGCTACGTTATTTTCATTGGCCAGACGCGCTTCTGCTTCCTTCATGCACAAAAAAGCCATGAATTCTAACTCTACTGAGATATGGTCGGGAAGCTCGTTTAGTTCAGGGGAGATTACCAGTCCTGCCTCCAGGTATCTCTCTTCTAGTTGGGCGGTCAGCATACCGCGCAATTGACCCTCAGGGTTGGTGTAGACTGTTTCGTGAGGCGGAGCCTTTGGCCGGATCAGAAATAGGCGATTGTATTCGTTTATGATCGTTCTGCTGTCTTTCAAGTCAGTTTCGGCCAGTTGTTTGAGTAATGACTCCAATGAAGCCGAAAAAGGGTATTCATGCTCGATTTCACCGGCTAGCAATGCTGAAGCAGCCTCTTGAAGCTCTGCCAGGCGGTTATACTCTGGATAGAGGAAAAGGCCAGCAAACAGACGGTAACGGATCTGGCGAAGGAACAAAATTTCTTCGGTGATCTTCGTCTCAACAGAGAACGAAGTGCAAGAGGCATCCCCCTGCACTTGGATTGGGAAATTCATTGGCTCTTTTTATCCGGCATCAGCTCGTACACCACCGCGGCCAGGAAGACCAGCGCGATACCAACGATGAAGAGTAACGGGGCAAAAGGCAATCGCGGGTTAGAGTATGCCGGGCTGGTGGGTTGTCCAATGGGAGCTGCCAGGAAAAAGTAGCTGACCACTTGCAGGGTAAAACCTAACACGATCATCAAAAGGGATACTGTTGTTCGCATATCAGTCCTCCTCCACTGCCATAATCGGGAAAATCTTCATGAAGAGCACAAACAGCAGCGCTCCCAGGCCCATCAGGCCAATTATTACGCTGTACTCTACCCAGGAAGGAGAGTACGTCCCAGTCACGTAGGGCAGCATTGTGCCGTGCGTTTGTGAAGGGACGACGATCAGGAATCGCTTACCAATCGCAGCCAGGTTGACCAGAATACCACTCAGTACTAACAAGCCGATGCTGTATTTTTTGGTAACAAATTGCCAGACCAGCAAGATCAAGGGGACCACCAGAAAGGCTATGGAAGCCCAGAAGATCCAGGCATATTCACCACGTAGCAGGGCGTTAATCAGGCTGGTTTCTGCTGTGTTGGCGGTGTAAATAGAGGTCAACCACTCCACTACCATGAAATACAGGTAAGCAGCAGTGAGACCCAGCAGGAGGTTGCCCAGCCAGCGGAAGATGTTCATGGGGATCTTCTCTTCCTGGTTGAGAACCTTGCGCAGGATCGCCGCCAGTATGATCAGATAACCCACACCAGAGACACCTGCCAGAATCACAAAGCCTGGAGCCTGCAGAGTGCTAAACCAGCCGGGCCGCCCGACCTGCAAGCCGAAGACGAATCCCAAAGTGGTGTGTGCCGTGATCAGTAATGGAAGGATAGCAACAGAGAGCCAGAATGTGGCTTTATCATGGCGTTCACTCTCTTCGGGAGTATCCTGATAACCCGCAGCCCACAAACGATAGAACCCCTGCAATCTGCCAGGCTTCTTGGCCAACAAGGCGGCATCCCGGCGACCATCCAGGTAAAAATAAACCAGTGCGCCGATAAGGAAACCGATCAAGGCGATGGTCAGGGTGCCGAAAAACGGCGATCCCGGCCGGGCATAGCGTAGCAAGTTGACGATCGCTCGCCCTGGTTTCCCTACATCAGCGATGATACACATGCTGGCCAAAATGAGACCGATGATAGTCATCAGCTCTGCCATGCGGGCGATGGGTTTCATCTGGTCTTGATTGAACAGATGAATGAGGGCTGCCACTGCAATGCCTGCGAAGCTCACTCCTTCGAAGTAGATTACGAAGGCGATGTACATACCCCAAGGCGCGCCGGCCATGGTGCCGATATCGCGCATCCCGGTGACAACTTCACCATGGATGAGTTGTTGTGAATAGGCGTAGATCCCCAGACCGATTAATGCAATGCAGATCAGGACGGAAAACAACCAGCCTCCAGAAAAGCGGCCAATACCGTAGGGAAGTTTTTGTGTTTGTGTAGTCATATTCATACCCTTGCTGTGATTTCTTCGATCTGGCGGGCTTCGGGACCAGGTTCATGCTGCCCAACATAGAAAACTCGCGGGCTGGTTCCAGCACCTTCCAGCAAACGGAAGTGTGGTTTCGAACGCAGCAGCTTGGAGGCCTCACTGTTAGGGTCATCTAAATCGCCAAAGGTGATCGCATGTGTGGGACAGATGTCGGCACACGCGGGCTCTAAACCTTTTTCAACCCGGTGGACACAAAAGGTGCATTTTTCCATAACGCCTTTGTCGTGCCCGCCGCCGGCGATGCGCCGATTTTCAGGTCCATAGGCTTCGTTTAAATCGGGGTTTGAGTAGCCAAGTTTTTCCCCGTTCAGTAATGGAGCCAGATCGGGATCGTTCCAATCGAGGTAATAACTCTCGTCTGGTTTTTTCCAGTTGAAGTAGTTGAAGCCATATGGGCAGGCCACTTCACAGTAGCGGCAGCCGATGCAGCGATCAAAATCGGTGGCTGTCAGGCCGTCCAATCGTTTGTAGCGCGCCCCAACCGGGCACACTTTCACACATGGGGCGTTGTCACAATGCATGCAGGGCCGGGGCATGAACCAGGTGCGAGTACTGGGGTATTTCCCTTCTTCAAAGCGGAAAACATACATCCAAAGGTTTGCCTCTGGCGTGTTGTTTTCAACTTTGCAGGCCACCATACACGCCCGGCAACCTGTGCATTTATCCAAGTCAATAACCATTCCAAATTTAGCCATGATGATTTACTCCTTATGCCTTGGTTGCTTTGACCTTGACCAGGTAGGTCTGGTCGGCTGTTTGTGCCACATAACCTTCGCCAGTGAAGAACAAAACATTCGGTGAAGGACCCTGACCTTTCACCCAGGGGTGTTTTACATATTCCCCGTAGTGGTGAGGCATGGCAATCGAGTCGGGCCGGATGCCTTCCCGGTAGCGGGCGATCACTTTCACTTTGCGTGTTTCACCGCTGAGGGCGTTGTGGGATTCAACCTCGATCTCGTCTCCATCGGCAATCCCTTTGGCCTGGGCTGTGATTGGATTGATCTCGGCAAATTGCTTTGGGGCCATCTCGATCAACAGGGGCACTGGGGTGCGGGATTGCTTGAATTCGATCATGTGGTAGCTGATCAGGTCCAGATCGTACTCCGCAGGAGATTGCGCAGCCGTCAGCTCGCGCCAGACCGGGAAGGGGGTGTAATCACGCCAGTAAATTTCGTCTGCGCCAAGGTCTTGCATATCTTTTTGGGCAACCAGCAGTGATTCGCCGTAGAAGCGGTGCGGCAGGATCCCGGTAAAAGGCTCTTCCATAGCGTAGGGGTAACGTTTAGTGGCGGCAACTTTACCTTTGACATTGACGCCGTTCTTCTCAAAGAACTCGATACCGCCCTCCAATCCCTGGGATTTCGCCCAGCGGTCGAATATCTCGCGAACTGTTGGTTTCTGGTCAAGCGGCAGGGCATATTCCCCTTCAAGTTTTAATTGGTTGTTGACCTGCGCCAGGTAACCCTCTTCACCGTACAGGATGCCGGCAGCTTCGCACAGATCGAGGTAGATATCGATGTCACCCTTGGATTGGAAGAGCGGGTCCATCGGGGGCAGGCGCAGGGTCTCGGCGTCGATGTACTGGTCGGTGGCGCTGAGCGGGCCTTCGTACTTCTCGATAGTGGCCGCCGGCAAGATCACATCCGCAAAGTTGTCGGCTGTGCGAGAAAGCCAAGGGTCAATGGCCGCCACGAAACCGATCTTTTTGTAGGCCTCGAAATTTTCATTCCGATCTGGGAAAGAACCCAAAGGATTGACATGATGCAGGATAACCACATCCGGGATGACCTCGTCGGTCAAGCCGTATTTGCCAGGATTGTTGATCACATGGGCGACCAATGAGGAGTTGTTGCTGTTGATCGGGAAGAACTTGCTGTCTTTCAGATACAGGTTCGTTTCGTCTTTAACCTTCAGGTGGGCAAATTTCGCCCAGTTTTTGTACTCTTTCCAGGTGAAATCGGAGAATTGGCCGCCGACCGCGCCAACCGAGCCGATCAACATCATCACCATCAGCATGGCGCGCAGCGCCTGGAAGCCCAGTTCCTGCTGCGCCATGTGGTAGGCCATGATCGCTACCGGGCGGTAAGGCATGGTGTGGCCGTCGATAGTAGTGGTACTGCCGATCATGGCATTTTCGCCGATTTCTCGGGCAATGCGGACGATCTGGCTGGATTCCAACCCACATATCTCAGCAGCTTTCTCGGGGGTGTATTCTGCCACGTGTTCGCTGAAAAGCTGGAAAGCAGTCTTGACTTTTTCCCCATCGACGGTAAATTCACCTTCGAGGGCCGGCTCCACACCTTCACTATCGTGGGGGACAGCCATGCCGCTTGTCTCGTCCCATACGAAGGGCTTGCCCTCTTCTTCGTCGCCTTCGGGTGCTGCGCGCAGGAAGAGGCCATCGGCACCTACCAGGAAGGGGGCATTGGAATATTTGGTCAGGTACTCCCGGTCAATCGTGCCATTGGCGATCAATTGCTTGCAGAGTGCCAGGGCCAGCACCAGGTCGGTACTGGGCTTGATCGGCACCCATTCATCAGCGAAATGAGCGGCGCTGCGCTGGCGGGGGTCAATCGCCACCATCTTCAAACCGTTCTCCTTGGCCTCGACCAGTTGCTGCGGCCAAGTTATCCAGCAAAACTTGTTGCCGCCCGCGTTGGTCACGTTCCAGCCCCAGCACAGCAGGTAGCGGGTGTGCTTCATGTCGGGGTGCAAGACTCCGTGCATACCAATGGTGTACTCCAGAGCGCGATATCCAGCATCCGAGCAGAGCGCTCCATGATGCAGTTTGAGCGCACCAGAGGCATTCACAAAGGCCGAATCGTAGAACTTTTTGGCTTTGCTGCGGCCTTTTTGCCAGACAAACTTACTGTCGCCTTTTTCGCGGGCCGCGTTCATCTTTTCAGCCACCAGCCCCAGGGCTTCTTCCCAGGTGGCCTGGCGCCATTTGCCTGACTCGCCTTTGCCATTGGTTCGAATCAGCGGCGTTTTGACCCGGTTGGGGTCGTAGAAGGACATAATTTGCCCAACGCCTTTCGGGCACAGCGTGCCTTTATTGCGCGGGTTCGCCGGGTGACCTTCCAGTTTGACTACCCGTCCGTTGACCACGCGGGCCAACATGCCGCAATCTTGCTTGCCAATCCAGCAGGTGGTAGGAATGAGTTGTTCTATTGTTTGCTGCACCATATCTGGACCGGCGGCAACCAGGGTTTCATATTTACTCAAGAGTCCAAGGGCAGTTGCTGTACCGCCAGTAACCCCTGAGACTTTCAAAAAATCTCTTCTAGTGATTCCCATATCGTGTCATCCTTTCTATATGAAATCTCTTCGGTGAGCCCCCCCCTAAAATTTGAAACGCCCCACCTATACATTAACAAAAATTACTTTTAATAGCAGGTGCCAATGCGGTACCGAGAGCCTTAATTTGGGTGTCCTTACTGTACAAAGCATTGCACATTTGCCGCACCAACACTTCATAGCAACAAGAAAGAAAATTAGCTCTACTTATTAAGACCTCCTTTTCAAAGTTTGATCCTAAATACGCTCGAGTTTTTATTTATTCCCTTCTTTGTGACAAATTTAACAATAGTTTGGCTATTATTGGTATCAGGAAAAACACCAAGATTTTACGAATCATGAGGGGACATTCCTTACACACTGAAGCGAATCCGCAGTACCCAATGCTTTTTTAATTTGATTCGATCTGTCATTATGATCACTTAATGATCATCCAAAATTTTCTGGTCGAGCAAGAATTGGACCGATCACCATTGAAATGAATTAGGTCACTTGTTGATGGTTAAAACGAAACCCGTTTTCCAATAGAAAACGGGTTTCTCAGCTGATAATCCTAAAACTTATTTTGCACACTCAAGGAGAATGTATTGACTTTGTAAAAGTCAAATATTTAAATTTAGGATCCTGGACAAAGTGCCAGAAGATTGGCTATGGATAGATATTACCTAGCACTTGTGGTTTTGGTATATCAGGAATACCCGGTAATTATTAGCGATATTGTCAGGAAATCCCCCACAAAAGGCCTTTATTCGAAAGTTAACTTTCCATGCTGTAAAGCATAACGAACCAGCGCGGCACGTGTGTGGAGATTTAATTTTTCCATTCCCCGCGCCCGGTAAGTTTCAATGGTTTTCGGACTTAAATTTAATTTTTCTGCAATCTCAGCTCCTGTATGCCCTAATGCTGTCAAACTAAGGACTTGCTTTTCTCGTTCGCTGAGGGTGGACCATAAATCTTGATTAGGATCTGATTTGGAAGTAGGTAAGAAATCATCGACAAGTAAGTTTGTCATTGAGGGGTGAACATAGACATCGCCACGAACAACTGCACGCATCGCTGATAACAGCTCGACATCTGCAGCTTTCTTTAGAATATAGCCTGATGCCCCTGCTTTTAGCGCATGTCGTAAATACTGGGGATCGTCATGCATGGTCAAAATTAATATCTTGAGGCGAGGAGTTTTTTTCTTGATTGTCGGAATTGCGTCTAACCCGCCAATTCCCGGCATGCTGATGTCTAACAATAAGAGGTCTGGCTGGAGTTCTTCTACCTGGGATATCGTTTCCAACCCAGAGGAGGCTTCCCCAATTATTGTGAAGTCAGTTTGTTTGTCTATTAGAAGAAATAAGCCAGCACGGAGCACCGCATGGTCATCCGCAAGAAGAACTCGCACAGGTGATAATTTATTCATATCTATTAATTTCGTTCTATGGAATCAATAGCAGTTACAGGAATGATTGCATATAAATTCGTCCCTTTGCCTTCGCTGCTTTCAATTACTAATCGCCCTCCTAATAGTTGGGCACGTTCACGGATTCCCATTAATCCAAGACGCTTATTTTCCACATCTCCCTCAACTTCAAAGCCACAGCCATCATCCTCAATAATAGCAACAACTTCATCAGAACGTCGCTCAATCAGAACACTGACATTGTCTGCGTTTGCATGTCGGGCTACATTCGTTAGCGATTCTTGCACGATACGATAGAGTGAGATTTCGACCTCTTCTGGCAATCGCTTGTCTCCCAGATGAACCATCAAATCTACGGGTATATCGTTAAGGTTTTGCCATTCCAGCACAGATTGGTCTAAGGCAGCGGCCAGTCCCAGGTCGTCCAGAACAGTGGGGCGTAATTGTAAAGCTAAGGTGTGAACGTCCTCCAAGGTACTGCTGGCGATATCCCTTAATCCTGCCACGTGGGCATGCATTTCTGGCTTATCACAGATTGCTTCGAGAGAACGCAACCCCACCATCATAGATGTCAGGCTCTGAGATGTGCTGTCATGAAGTTCACGGGAAATGCGTCGGCGCTCATCCTCTTGGGCTGTGATAATCCCTTCTA
>PVMS01070581.1_pt1 | contig 11670 bp, 6 predicted proteins | sample 1853461 | NCBI WGS metagenome assembly PVMS01 (sample SAMN08582032, study PRJNA380276) | Marine sediment metagenome, whole genome shotgun sequencing project. | isolation source: ocean sediment barecode stripped | collected 2017
TCGATAGGCAGTAGACTCGAGGTCCATATCACTGGTCAGGCCTGGTTGGGCCGCTGCTGCTTGAATACTCGCTCACCCGTATCGCGCTCGTGAATCTGGAGGTTGGCGATACGCAGCGCTGCGCGGATCGATGCAAACACCTGGTTTGAATGCACCCCCCGCGTCTTGAATTCCTGGTCACCACAATCCCACGTGATAATACACTCTGTCAGCGCATTGGTGTTCCCGCCCCTGGGGATATGGACCTCGTAGTCGAGCAGCGGCGGTAACTGGTAGTCCTTCGCCTCGCCCAGCACCTTGTTTGCCGCGGCCACAAATGCGTCGAAACCACCGTTACCCTTGCCGGACGCTTCATGTATCTGGCCATCAATCTCCATATGTATGCTGGCAGTAGACTCGAGGTCCATATCACTGGTGATCGAGCAATTCAATAACTTGACGTGATGATATTCCCTGCTCTCCATCACGTCGGCGATGATAAAGGGAAGATCATCGGTAGTTATCTGTTCCTTTGAATCACCCAGCTTCACAATGCGTGACAGCACTTTCTTCTGGTTTTCCTCGGTCAGGTTCAGGCCCAGGCTTTCGAGGTTCTTGAGCAGCGAGGCCTTACCGCTCATTTTACCCAGCGCGTAGCTGCGTGTTCGGGAAAAACGTTCCGGGCTCAACCGGGTTTCATAGAGGCCGCCTTTCTGATCGCCGTCTGCGTGTATCCCGGCGGTCTGTGTGAATACATCATCTCCGACGATCGGCGTATTGGCGGAGACGCGCTTTCCGGAGAAGGTTTCCACCATGCTGGAAAGGCGCATAATGTTTCGTTCGTCTACCGAAAGTTCCATACCCATCTTGTCACGCAAGGCCACGCAAACCTCTGCCAGGGAGGCATTACCCGCCCGCTCTCCCAGGCAGTTCACGGTGCAGTGCACCGAGTCGATCCCGGCACGCACCGCCGCCATGACGTTGGCCGTTCCGAGGCCATAATCGTTGTGAGGGTGAAAATCGAATCTTACGTCCGGGTAGCGGTTGCACATGTCTCCGATACTCTCGAACACCTCTTCGGGTGACATCACGCCGAGGGTGTCGGGGAGCATGAAATGATCGATACCACATTCTCCCAGGCTGTCCATCAGAGCATAAACATAATCGGGGCTGTCCCGGTATCCGTTCGACCAATCTTCGAGGTAGGCGTTGACCAGCAGGCCCTTCTCCCGGGCATAATCTACGGTTCCAAGTATTTCGGAGACATGTTGTTCGAGCGTTTTCCCCAGTTGCTCGCGGCAATGTCTTTCGCTGCCCTTCGTCAACAGGTTTATGACCCTTCCATGAGCCTCGAGAATCCAGTCACAACTCTTCATTTTGTCGACGAATCCCAGAACCTCCACGGATTTCGCCAGGCCTTCCTCCTGTGCCCACAGGTTAATGCTCGCGACGGCCTCCTGTTCGCCGGCCGATACCCTGGCCGAGGCGACTTCGATTCGATCGACTTTCAGCAGTTGCAACAGTGCCTTCGCGATATTGACTTTTTCTGCAGGCGAAAAGGAGACGCCCTGTGTCTGTTCACCATCACGCAGGGTGGTGTCCATTATCTGGATATGTCGCCTGGCGCTACTCATAACCTTGCATTCACTCTTTTCCATGAATTTGATTCACAGATATTCTAAACCACCTGTCCCTTGATCGAAACGTGCGATTCCAACATAGTAGGCGGTGAATTAAGAAATCTCTGATTTATTCTGGACGATTTCATGAATAGATCAGAGGTTCCTCAATATTACAGCACGGATAAATCACGAGCAGGAGAAACGATGCAAACTGAGTTATGCAGAACCCTGGGTATCCAGCATCCTATCGTTTCGGCACCAATGGGGCCGGATATCAGCGGGCCTGAGTTGGTGGCGGCGGTCAGTAACGCCGGCGGCCTGGGACTGCTCCAGGCACAGTTTTGCCCGCCACCGGTCTTTCGCGACATGATCCGGCAGGTCCGGTCCTTGACCGATCAGCCATTCGGCGTAAACCTGCTTTTGCATTTCCCGGTAGAGGAACTTGTTGCCGTGTGCCTGGAGGAGCGTGTTCCCGTCCTATCCTTTTTCTGGGGCGATCCTGCGCCCTTCGTGGAGCGGGCCCATGCCGCCGGGGTGACGGTCTTTCACCAGGTTGGCTCGGTAGACGAGGCAAAACGGGCCAGTGACGCCGGCGTAGATGTCATCATTGCTCAAGGTGTCGAAGCCGGTGGCCACATTGCTGGTGAGGTCTCGACACTGGTGCTGGTTCCGCAAGTCGTCGATGCCGTGGATCCGAAACCGGTTATTGCCGCGGGGGGCATTGCGGATGCGCGCGGACTGGTTGCGGTCATGGCCCTGGGTGCACAGGCCGCCGTGCTTGGTACCCGGTTCCTGGCAAGCAGCGAATCCAGGGCCCATCCACACTACAAGGAAAAGCTGCTCCAGGCGACAGACCAGGATACCGTGCGAACCATTCTATTCGGCCACGGCTGGCCCGACGCACCACACCGTACATTGCGCACTCCGTTTGTGGAGGAGTGGATAGGCAACGAAGCGCGAGGCCAGGAATCCCGGATGGACGAACCGGAAATCGGGCAAACTATTCTCGCCGGTCAGCCCATGCCGGTGCTGCGGTTCATGGGGTTTCCACCCAACCATGACGCCACCGGCGACATTGATTCCATGAGCTTGCTGGCCGGGCAGTGCGTGGGGGAGATAGACGAGATCAAGTCGGCGGCCGATATCGTTCAGGAACTGGTGGAGGGTGCTGAAAAGCTGTTGCAGGGACTGGGTCGTATAGATTAACCGGGGGAATGATGTTGTGAATGATCGGGAATCTACCGAATTATGGGGGCTTGATGCCTTCGCGGTAGCGAGGGGTATCCGCAATCAGGAGTTCAGTTCGCGGGAGGTCACCGAGTCCTGCCTGGAGCGGCTTGATGCCGTCAATCCTGCCATCAACGCGATGACGGAAGTTCGACCGGAACCGGCTCTTGCTTCGGCAGATGAAGCCGATCGGGCGGTCGCGGCAGGTGAGAGCCCAGGTCTGCTGCATGGTGTGCCCGTGACCATTAAGGGTAATGTAGACGTCAAGGGATGGGCTACCGTTAATGGTTGCGCTGCATTGACAGACAATATTGCCCCGGCCAATTCCGATTGCGTTCAAAACTGGGTGGATGCCGGCGCCATTATCATAGGGCGCACAAATACTCCGGAATTTGCCTGCCGTTGGGACACCAGTAACGAAGTCTTTGGCGTCACTCGTAACCCCTGGGATCTGTCGCTTACACCCGGTGGATCAAGTGGCGGCGCCGCTGCGTCAATCGCGGTTGGCATTAGCCCCCTGGCACAGGGTACAGATTTGGGGGGATCTTTACGTCATCCTGCCCAGGCCTGCGGTATCGCCTCAATCAAGCCGACCCTGGGCAGGGTGGCGGACTGGAACCCGACCGATCCCGAAAACCTGGCTATAGGTATACAGATCATGAATACTGATGGCCCGTTGGCCCGACGGGTGTGTGACGTACGTTTGGGTTTGCAGGCCATGTCTGCGCGCAATTACCACGACCCTTGGTGGGTCCCTGCGCCATTGGAAGCAGGCAATAACAAACCGGCTATCGCCCTGGTGGTTGACCCGGCGCAGAAGGGTACCCATCCCCAGGTTGCCGGGGGCGTCGAGCATGCAGGCAAGTTACTTGAACAGGCGGGTTACGAAGTCGAATTAATAGAACCACCCGGAATAGAAGAAGCCGCGGACGTGTGGCGGGTTATCTGTATGCATGAGTTGTTAAGCAATCTTGCTCCGGCGGTCAAGGATATCTGTGGGCAACGTCTGCGAACGACCCTCGAGCATTATCAGGCTCTAATGCCGGAATTATCCATGGAGCTTTACATGAATGCCTTTGCCCGCCGACGCAAGGTGTTAAGGGAGTGGCTGGGGTTTTTTGAGGGTCATGGTTTGATCGTTGCGCCGGTCTGCACCGAGCCGCCCTTAAAGACAGATAGCGACCAGGTGTCCGTAGAAGATACGCAGAAGATCGTTCAATCGCATCGAATGACCGTCGCGATAAGTGCATTGAGCCTGCCGTCGGCGGTTGTCCCGGTCGGGGTAGGGGAGGGCCTCCCCCAGGTGGTGCAGATTATTGGTCCTCCTTTTCGCGAAATGGACTGCCTGGCCGCAGCGGAAAAGATTGAAGAGCAAGTGGAACAGTTCACCCCGATTGAGCCGATGTAATATCGGGGGGGGGGTTAATATGGGGATAACCCTCATCCGTCATTCCGGAAAGTGCGCAGCACTTTTCCGGAATCCAGGGTTTTCACAGTTACTGGATGCCGGATCAAGTCCGGCATGACGTTTTGAGAGATGTGGGATACCAATGGAGCAGTAACATGTCGAAATTATTCACCACCGGAAGTTTATATTCATCCATCAAGGTTCTTTGCCTGCTGGTTTTGGCGAGCCTTTCAGGTAGCCCGGTCATTTTTGCCCAGGAAACGAAACTGGGTACGCTGAAAACCGAAGTTCAGGCGGACGTTGAATCGCGTAAACAGTTTACCCGGCAGGTCGTCGATCAGATTTTCAGTTATGGTGAACTGGGATTCCAGGAGATCGAAACTTCACGTTACCTCGTCAATATACTCAGGGAGAACGGATTCACTGTAGAGGAAGGGATTGCAGGAATTCCCACTGCCTGGATCGCCAGTTGGGGGGAGGGGAAGCCGGTAATTTCCCTGGGAACCGATATTGATGATATACCGCAGGCCTCGCAATACCCGGGTGTGGCGTGTCATCGCCCCATGGTTGAAGGGGCTCCCGGTCATGGTGAGGGGCATAATTCGGGCCAGGCCGTGAACATAACCGCCGCCCTGGCGGTGAAAGAAATTATGCAGCGGGAAAATCTTTCCGGAACGATTCAGCTCTGGCCCGGCATCGCCGAAGAGCTGCTGGGCTCCAAGGCATACTATGTCCGGGAAGGCCTGTTCGAGGACGTGGATATCGTTATCTATAATCATGTCGGGTCCAATTTGACGGTAGACTGGGGGATCACGCCGGGTACGGGAATGATTTCTGCAATTTATTCCTTCGAGGGCGCCAGTGCACATGCAGGGGCAAGACCCTGGCAGGGGAGAAGCGCCGCGGATGCGGTTCAGTTAATGGAAATCGGCTGGAATTTTCGTCGGGAGCACCTTCGGCCGGAACAACGTTCTCATTCGGTCGTCGTCTTTGGTGGCGACCAACCCAATGTGGTGCCTCAAAAGGCGTCGATCTGGTTCTACTTTCGCGAGCTTGATTATGATCATATCCAGGCGCTGTTTGGTGTTGGCAATGAAATTGCCAGGGCCGCTGCCCTGATGACGAATACGTCGCTTGCGCCGGTGCAGATACTCGGTTCGGCCTGGCCCGGACACTTCAACCGGCCGTTGGCAGAGGACGTATATAAAAATATCAAGGCCGTGGGTCTGCCTGAGTGGAGCGCAAGCGACCAGGAGCTCGCGAAGGCGGTGCAGCGAATGGTGGGTAGTGACGAGAAGGGTCTTGCCAGTGAAATCAAGGAGCTCCGTACGGAGGCACGCAAGGACGCAGACAGGCGTGCAGGGTTTGCCGATGATATTGGTGATATTTCATGGAACGTGCCTACCGTGGTGTTGGGATTTCCGTCCAATATTGAAGGGTTACCGGGGCACAACTGGGCCAACGCAATTGCCATGGCAACACCCATCGCACACAAGGGAGCGACGGCAGGCGCCAAGGTCCTGGCCATGACGATACTTGATCTTCTGTATAAGCCGGCATTGATAGAAGACGCATGGAAATACTTTACCGAGGAGCAAACAAAAGATACAAAATACAAGCCGCTTATCCGGCCGGAAGACACACCGGCGATTGATAGAAACAAGGAAACAATGGCAAGGTTCAGGCCGCAGATGCGGGAGTTTTATTATGACTCATCAAGATATGACAGCTACCTCGAGCAACTGGGTGTGAATTATCCGGTCTTGCCAGGGGAAGACGGCGAATGTTCTCTGAACTGATTGTTAAAACTCGCACTGATCATGGTTCCGCTGGATTCCGGCATGCGCCGGAATGACGAGATCTATGACGATTGACGACATACTCGATGCGGCGGAACGCCTTGAAGGCAAGGCCCATCGGACACCCGTAATGACATCGGGCACGCTGGACGAGATGCTGGGTGCGGAAGTCTTCTTCAAGTGCGAGAACTTTCAGAAGATCGGTGCGTTCAAATACAGGGGGGCATACAATGCGATTTCCCGGCTCTCTGAGGAGGAATCAGATAGAGGTGTTATCGCTTACTCTTCTGGCAATCATGCCCAGGCTGTCGCGCGAGTCGGGCGAGAGCTGGGCATAAAGACGGTTATCGTCATGCCTGCCGATGCACCGGGGGTCAAGCGTCTGGCGACGGAAGATTATGGCGCCGAGGTGGTCCTGTACGATCCGCAGCAGGAAGTCCGCGAGGAGAGGGCAGAGGCACTCATTGAGCAGCACGGTTACACGCTAATCCCGCCCTTCGACAACTACCAGGTCATTGCCGGGCAGGGGACGGCAGCACTGGAATTTCTCAACGAGGTCAGGATAGACACGCTCCTTGTCCCGTGCGGCGGTGGTGGTCTGCTGAGCGGATCTGCCGTGGCAGCGAAACACCTGAACCCGGGCTGCAGGGTGATCGGGATTGAACCTGAACTTGCAGATGACGCGACACGCTCATTTCGTACCGGTGTACTGCATACAGTGAAAAACCCGCCCACTATAGCCGATGGCACCCGTACCGCGTCACTGGGCTCGCTGACATTCCCGCTGGTGCTTGAATACGTCGATGATATGCAAACCGTGTCCGAGCGAGCCATCATGGAGGCAGTAGAATTCTTGTTTTATCGCATGAAACTGGTCGTTGAACCTTCCGGCGCCCTGGGTTTGGCCGCGCTATTGAGCGGCGTGATCCCAGCTGAGGGACGCGTTGGTGTGATTATCAGTGGAGGTAACGTGGATGCAGAAACAATGTGCAAGGTGTTAACCTTAGTGGCAAAATAAATCAGAGGTCTCTTAATTATGATCACCTGGAGAAAGAAAAAATGAAGCTATTTATCCCGGCTTGTACGCTCGCGTTGCAACTCGCCCTTGCCTCCACCGTCTTGCAGGCGCAGTTAACGGATGAAGAGTTGCTGGCGCGCGGGACCTACCTGATGGAGGGAATTGTCGCTTGCGGCAACTGCCATACCCCGAAGACGCCCGACGCCGTGCCACGGGAGGAACTGAAATTTGCCGGTGGTTTTGTTATCGAGGAGCCCGGATTTCGTGCCTACGCCCCCAATATCACACCCGACGAGGAAACAGGCATAGGGACGTGGACGGATGAGGAAATCATCGTGGCGATTCGCGACGGGCTGCGGCCCGACGGTACTCTCCTGGGCCCGCCGATGCCCAGCCCGTTTTACCGCAAGATGTCGGATACGGATGCACGCGCGCTGGTAGCCTACCTGCGAAACCTGGAACCGATCAGGAACGTGGTGCCGAAAACCGAGTACCATATCCCGTTGCCGCCGGCATACGGCCCACCGATAGGTGAGGTACCGGACATGCCGCGTACCGATCCGGTCGCCTACGGGGAGTACCTCGCCGGCTCGCTGGGACACTGTTTCGAATGCCATACGCACATGATCGAGGGCAAGCATGATTTTGAAAACGGATATGGTATGGGTGGCAACCCGTATACAAATCTGTTCAATCTCGAGTATACGGCTGTATCAAGTAATATTACGCCGCATCTTACACTGGGGATCGGTTCGTGGAGTGATGAAGAGATCAAGAAGGCGATCACCGAAGGTGTGAGGCCCGATGGTCGGCAATTGGTGCCCTTCATGGCGTTTCGCTACTACAAGACAATGACCGATGAGGATCTTGATGCCTTGATCGCCTACATGCGGACCGTCAGGCCACTGCCCGCCGATTAGCTGCGGCATCAAGCCTTCCCGAAACCGCCGCCACCGGGTGTTTCGATAATAACGCTGTCGCCTGTATCGAGGTTTGCCTTGTCGCGGGCGCCAAATTTTAGTAATTCGCCGTTTGCCTTCCTGATTCCGGCGCGTCCACACGCTCCGGGTCCTCCACCCTCCAGACCCCGGGGGGGGACTTCGTGGCGGTTGGCGAGCAGCGCCACCGTCATGGGCTCAAGGAAGGAGATCTCGCGCACAATTCCGTCTCCACCCGACCACTTCCCGTGTCCGCCGGATCCCGATCGAATCTCGAAACGTTCAAGACGCACAGGGAATCTGCTCTCCAGTATCTCGGCATCGGTCAGCCGACTGTTCGTCATGTGTGTATGCACGGCCGAAGTGCCATTGAACCCGTTTCCGGCGCCGGAACCGCCGCACAGGGTCTCGTAGTGCTGGTGCCGTTCATTGCCAAAAGTCAGGTTGTTCATCGTTCCCTGTGATCCGGCCAGTAACCCGAGTGCCCCGTAGAGGGTATCGCAGATACACATGCTGATTTCGACATTTCCGGCGACGACGGCGGCAGGATACGCCGGGTTAAGCATGGAGCCCTCCGGGATGATGATGTCGAGTGGTTTGAAGCAGCCCTCGTTGAGCGGGATATCAACATCCAGCAGGGTGCGAAACACGTATAGGACCGCGGCATACGTTACCGAGGAGGGCGCATTGAAATTGGATTTCTGCTGCGGGCTGGTGCCGGAAAAATCGATGGTTGCTTCCCTGGCCTCTTCATCAATGATAAGGCTGACCCGAATCTTGCTGCCATCATCCATGGTGCTGGCGAATTCGCCGTCCGATAACTTGCTTATCGCACTCCGGGTTTGTGCCTCGGCATAATCCTGGATGTGACCCATGTAAGCCTCGACCACATCAAGACTGTAGCGCCTGACCATCGTCAGCAGTTCCTGTACGCCGATATTGTTCGCGGCCGTCTGGGCCTTCAGGTCGGCAATGTTCTGGTCCGGGTTACGTGCCGGCCATCGACCACTGACGAGTACCTCTCTTATGTCTTCCTCGCGGAAGCCGGTTGAGTCCACCAGTTGAAAGTTTCGGATAAGCACACCTTCCTCATCAATCGTGGTGCTGCCCGGCGGCATCGATCCCGGCGTAATGCCGCCGATATCCGCGTGATGGGCGCGGCTCGCAACATAAAATATGGGCGTGCCTTCGTTGTTGATGAAAACCGGTGTAATCACCGTGATATCGGGCAGGTGGGTGCCGCCCTGGTAGGGGTCATTGAGAATGAAGACATCGCCTCGCTGCATGGTGTCATGTCGTCTGCGCATCACCTCGCGCACCGAGTCACTCATCGAACCGAGGTGTACCGGGATATGCGGGGCGTTGGCAATAATGCTGCCGGTCTTGTCGAAGATGGCGCAGGAGAAATCCAGTCGCTCCTTGATGTTGGTTGAATGGGCGGTGTTCTGCAGCGTACTGCCCATCTGTTCGGCGATGGACATAAACAGGTTATTGAACACCTCCAGCATGATGGGGTCGACCGCGGTGCCGATGTCGACATGCCCGGGCAGCGCTTCGTGTCGGCGGAGGATGAGATCACCCGATGGCTCGATGCTGCCCTGCCAGCCCGGCTCTATGACTATCGTAGAGATCGGATCGAGGATGATGGCAGGACCCGTGATCTCCTTGCCCGGGGCCAGGTCATCGCGATCAAAAATTGGCGTGTCGTGCAACCGGCCCGCCATGTATGTGGTCACGACAGACACCGGTTCGGATGATTTGCTTTCCCGGACACCGGGCTTGTACGCCGCCGGGTCTGTGCCGACCTTGCTGATCACCTCGACACCGAGTGTCTCGATGGTGATGGATATGTCTGCCATGACGAAGCCGTAACGCATCTTGTGCGCCAGCTCAAAATCCCGGCGAACCTGCTCTGCGGTTCCCCAGCCGACGGACAGCGTGGTATCGGTGCCCCGGTATTTGACATGCAGCCGCGTCTCGGCCTCCATGTCCGCCCGGTCAATTCCCTGCTGCTCCAGTTCAAACCGGCACCGGGTCACCAGTTCGGTGATGTCTGCCTTCAGACGTTCAAGTGTCCCGCCATCCAGGTCCAGGTTGATGGTCTTGTCGCGCAGTGCGGATATACTGGCCAGGCCCATACCAAAGGCCGAGAGCACCCCGGCATACGGGTGCAGCAGTATGGTCTCGATACCGAGCGCATCAGCGACCAGGCAGGCGTGTTGGCCACCAGCGCCGCCAAAACAATTCATCGCGTATTGCGTGACGTCATAGCCACGCTGCACGGACACCTTCTTGATGGCGGTCGCCATGTTATCCACCGCGATGGTGATAAACCCGGCGGCAACCTCGTGCGTTGATAGTTGCTTGCCGGTCGCCACGGATATCTTTTCAGCCAGTTTATTAAAGCTGGATTTCGCCGTAGCCGCATCCAGTGGTTCGTCGGCATCGGGTCCGAACAGGTGAGGGAAGAACTTCGGTTGCAACTTTCCCAGCATCACGTTGCAGTCGGTGACCGTCAGCGGACCACCGCGACGATAGCAGGCGGGACCGGGTTGCGCGCTGGCCGATTCGGGGCCAACCAGGAACCTGCTGCCGTCGAAACCGAGTGCCGAGCCGCCGCCCGCCGCCACCGTGTGTATCCTCAACATGGGTACCCGCATGCGCACCCCGGCGATGGTCGTGTTGAGGCTCCGGTCCAGCTCCCCGGCATAATGGCAGACATCTGTTGACGTGCCGCCCATGTCAAAGCCGATTACCTTGTCGAACCCGGCGCGCTGTGCGGTCTCAACGCACGCAACGATGCCACCTGCAGGACCCGACAGAATGGCATCCTTGCCGGCGAATTTCCGGGCGTCCGTCAACCCTCCGTCTGATTTCATGAACAGTAGTTTCGTGTCCTCGAGTTCGCTGCTGACCTGGTCGACATAGCGCGCCAGGATCGGTGACAGGTACGCATCGACCACGGTGGTGTCACCCCGGTCGACCAGCTTGATAAGCGGGCTAACCTGGTGCGATACACTCACCTGGCTGAATCCAAGCTCGGCGGCAATCCGTGCGAGCGCCGCTTCGTGCTGGTGGTAGCGGTAGCCATGGAGCAGGACGATGGCGCAGCTGCGAATACCGGAATCGAACGCCGTCCGCATGGCCAGGCGTGCCTGCCCGGTATTGAGCGGCCGCAGCACAGTCCCCTCTGCACCAATACGTTCATCAACCTCGATCACGTCTTCATAGAGGAGTTCCGGAAGGACGATATTCAGGGCGAAAATATCTGGCCTGGACTGGTAGCCGATCCTCAATATGTCACGGAAACCTCGAGTCGTGACCAGCAGTGTGCGTTCACCTTTGCGTTCGAGCAGTGCGTTGGTGGCGACCGTGGTACCCATCTTTACCGTATCGATCTTCTCACCGGGTATCGGTCCAGCCTTGCCGATTTGCAGGTGATCACGAATTCCCCGCAGCGCCGCGTCGGGGTATTGGCCCGGGTTGTCCGAGAGCAGCTTGCTGACATGTATGGCGCCTGACGGATCGCAGGCGACCACGTCGGTGAATGTGCCGCCGCGGTCAATCCAGAACTGCCATCGGCTGGAAGAGGGTGGTTCGGGAGGGTTCATGCTGCCGGAACTATACCGCATCGGCATAATGGGAACGACCGGCGAGAAGGGAAACGAGTTGGTCGGCC
>PVMS01133496.1_pt1 | contig 11665 bp, 12 predicted proteins | sample 1853461 | NCBI WGS metagenome assembly PVMS01 (sample SAMN08582032, study PRJNA380276) | Marine sediment metagenome, whole genome shotgun sequencing project. | isolation source: ocean sediment barecode stripped | collected 2017
ATGCTCGATCGGTATCGTGAAGGGCTCTCTTCAGTACTTGAGGTGCTGGATGCACAGCTATTCTGGCAAAAAAGTTATCAGAATTATATTGAAGCAAAATTTGAATTGAACATGACCTACTCACCCCTGGCTTTCAGATAGGCAGAGTAGGTCATATTCAACTCAAATTTTGCTTCAATATAATTCTGATAACTTTTTTGCCAGAATAGCTGTGCATCCAGCACCTCAAGTACTGAAGAGAGCCCTTCACGATACCGATCGAGCATTACAGCCACATTTTTCGAAGCATTGTCCAGTGCACTAAAGGCAAAGTCTACCTGTACCTGGCTTTGCTCTAACTCATATTGCTTCGATTTCACCTGCAGCGTGATCACATCCACGGTATTTTCAAGGTCCAGTCTGGCTTGCTCTGTCCTTTGCTGTTTGGCAAATACTTCATCTTTCTTCTGTCCCCAGTAAAAAATGGGGATGGCCAGGTTGGCCATCACATGATAATTGGGTCCGGGTTCAGTTAATAAGCCAGGACTGGGTGCCCCGTAAGTGCCTCCTGCTCCCACATTGATCTGAGGATTATAGAGTGAGGCCGTCACTCGCTCGCTGTATTGATTCATCAAGATCTCATTCTCTTTCAGACCCACCTCGGGTCGCCTTTCAAGTGCCTTTTCAACAAGGTCTGATTCTGTCTTATTCCAGTCAATCACAAGTAATGAATCCATATGCATGGATTCATTTTCGAGGGAAACTCCAATGAGCCGGTTTAATTCCATTACGCTAACGCGGTAGCCTTTCTCAGAAGAGATCACCCCGTACTGTGCATCATCATGCCGTACCCTGGCCTGGTACAACTCATTTAAACCGACGATATCCTCGTCGACCCGATCCTGAATGACCTGCAGGAACTGACCAATTGCATCACGGTATTTGAGTGTAAGCCCGTACATTTCTTTTCGGGTGACCACATTCAAATAGTAAGCATCGGCTTCCAGCATGGTATTTTGCTCACTTAATCCCACATAATTTCGTGCGATATCAGTACGGGCTATGGCCACGTTTTTAGAGTTTTTCAAATATCCGCCCGTATAGACCGGTTGGGAAACCCAGAGTCCCAGCTCATACATATGCGATAATTCCTGTCCGGAGGGATCATCCAGAGTACCACCTAACTGCATAGGAATGCCAAAATAGTTATAGCTGCCATCCACGTCCACACGGGGTAAGTATCCGGCTTTGGAGGCATCCACAAGTGACTGGGCACCTTCCACTCCTTTTTCGGCCATTTTCACAGATTGCTGGTACTCAACGGCCATACGCCTGTATTTATAAAATAAGGTGTCCTGCTGGCTAAAAAGCAGGGGCATAGAGAAAAGGAACAGAAGCGCGGAAAAGATAAATCGTTTCATATGATGTGATTGTGTTGATATCATGTTTCAGGGTACTAAATCAAGTATTAGTTGGGTCTCATCTGGTTCTGGCGCATACAGACCTATATTTCTACTAATGTATAGAATAAGCAGATTGAATACAACACTTGAGTGCTTTAAAAGTTTAGCATCTTGTTGATGGAAGGCTCAAAGAATCTGCATTTTGATATTCAAATGTTAACTATCGAGTTAAAGCGCGGGGATTACTGGAATTCACTTAGGATAGGGCGTAACTTGTTAGAAAACAACATAATTATGAAAGAATTCACGACAATGGCCAGCTTCTCCATCGATGATTTGGATGCAGCCAGAGAATTTTACTCAGACAAGTTGGGTCTTGGTGCAGAAGTTCATGAGCATCACGACGCTCTGACGATCAATACAGCAGGAAACACTTCGTTTTTGGCCTATTTGAAGGAGGATCATAAGCCGGCTGAACACACCGTCCTTGTTTTCAATGTAACCAACATTGAGGATGTTGTGACGAATTTAAGTCAGAAAGGTGTGATTTTTCACCAGGTGGAAGGTGCAAATGAGCAAGGAATCGCAGAAAGGGGACCCACAAAATCAGCCTGGTTCAAAGATCAGGCCGGGAACTGGATGGCTGTCCATGAGGAGGGTTAATTTTCCTGTGAAAAAATTGATGAGCTCAACTGATTTCCTGCCGTATATTCACCATGTTGCAGGTTAATTTATTAAATAAACGCAGTAACTCTTCTTGTTCCTCCGGATTAAAATCATTGAGGACCCTTTCTAAGTATGAGTCATTGGTGTAATTGATGGTGGAGCAGACCTGCTGACCACTGCTGGTCAGATTGAGAAGTGCTTTTCGCCGGTTCTCTTTTGGAATGATCCGGTCCACCAGGTTGATATTGACCAGGCCTTCGACCGTTCGGCTCACGGTACTCTTATCCAGGGAGAGATTACCTGCCAGTTCAGATACTGAAATCTTTTTGTTCTTTTCAATCTCCAGCAACGTATGACATTGAGCCACACTGATACCATTGCAACAGGAAGCACTATTCTGAAAGGAAATCTCCCTGTCGAATATCCGAATGATGTCCCTGAAGTGGTTTATGAATCTATTATCCATTTGCTCAAATTTTTAAGTTCACAAATTGGTTAGCAACACGCCCCATCTGTCCCTGTACCACAATCACAGGAGGGCTCGGCACCTCTGAGAAATCCCCAGATCACAGCAGATGCACAACCCACGCCCTGCTGTACCGTAAGCGCACCGGGCTTGCAATTGATGGCACAGGCACCACATTCCATACATTTATCTTTCTGGACGATTTCTGTCTTCTTGTGGGCCATCCTGAAAACATTATGAGGACATACTTCAACACAGAGTGTACAACCAATGCACTTCGAGGCATCATATGCCAGGGTAGTCACATTCTTTATATAGCGTTGCGTATCCATATTCTAAAATTTTGAAATTAGTATCCCGGTTAAGCCAACGATCAACAGGGCGATTTGAAGGGGAACAAAAATTCGCATCTCTTTCCTTACACCACTCAGGGAGGTATAGGTGCTGGCCCCTGTGAAATTCATGGTTAGAAACGAAGCCACTGCTCCGGATATAAGAAGCCAGCCAAAAAAATAGAACATGGAATGCTCAGAAAAGCCAATCCCGGCCACAATCCCAAAGACCAGGAAACCAGCCACCAGTCCCTTACCTCCAAAATGTCTGAAGGGAAGCCAGGGCAACAAAACCGGCCCGAGAAATGCTCCGGTTACATATGCCATCAACAGATAGAGGACAGCCCGCCCTCCTTCGCTCCACATGGCCGAAAGTGAATATCCTCCTTGTTCAATACCCGAAATCAGCACAACTGCAATTACTGCATAAAGCAGATAGCGTAGTGAGTTGACCACCTCAACCGGAGCAAGCAGAATACGGTCTTTCAGGTTGAATTGTACGGAACGCATGGATGCACTTTTTTTCAATCCTGATGCCAGGTATTCCCTGATATCTTCAGCCCGGATTGGCCCAAATTTCACCGAAAAACCAGTTGCTTCCTTTACTTTAAAACCTGACACACCCGGTGCACCCAGCTGAGGAACTACCACACGTTTATGTGAGACATACAAGGGCAGCTGAGAATCTTTGATTTGCCTGACCAGTTCATTGGTCCCGAAAGTTCCTTTTCCCGCAGCACACCATACATTAATACCATATGTTTCCAGGACCAGTATCCAGGCATCTATGCCCTCCAGATTCCTTCGTACTACATCAAAACTTAATTTGTAATTTGCTGTAACAATCACTTCCGATTCTTTTCCGGGATCACCAATTTTATAGAGCCCGGGATTCACACGGTAGCTATTGCGGCCTAAGGAGGCCCGCACCCGCAATGCGCCCAGTTTGTCTTCTCTCAGCCATCGGGAATCAATCCTGGTAGGGGTTACCACTGTCAGATTACTAAAATCCATAATAGTTTCATAGTTTAACTGTTGCAATATACAACTATTGTATTACAAAAGTTGAATGTAATTGACTAGTTTTACGACCCCATCAATTAATTCTATGAGTGTACTTTAATTTCAATACAATGAGAAAACTGATCCCTGTTTTTTTACTTTTCATTCCGTTTATTGCACATGGGCAGAAAAAGGGCCAATCCATTGAAGAAGTAATAATTCTCCCCGAATACACTTATGAGTCAAACTCATTGTATATTAAGGGGAAAGATGATTCAACATTTCAATACTCCATCCTCGATATGGAGAATAATCACACCATTTTAACCGGAAAACTGACTTCACTGGATCCCCTGAACAGGATTGGAAGATATTCGTTTTATACCCCTGGTGGAGCTCCATACGCAAGTGGATTCTATAACAGCAATATTCCATACAGGGCATGGAGTTATTTTGACGAGAATGGCCAGGTCATAAAATCTGTCAACTACACCGCTGCTATTCAATTTTTAAATACCTTTGGAAATGTGGACATCGGTGATGACTTTGTTACCACTGCCAAGAAGGCCCCGGTATTCCGGAAAAAGGGAATGAATGAATTCATGAACTTCATCAAAGAAAATGCAACGTACCCTCCCTTCTCAATGATCAATGGAGAGGAAGGCCGGATCGTATGCCAGTTCATTATAGACAAAACCGGCAAATTGGTCAATGCCAAAATCATAGAAGCCGTGAATGTGGATCTGGATATGGAAGTGATCCGAATCCTCTCGCTGTCTCCTATGTGGAAACCGGGTAAGGTAAAGGGGAAACCGGTGAACGTGATGTTTACCCTTCCTGTTAATTTCAAAATGAATAGTCAGGTTCAGTAGAAAATCCCTTATTTTCAATTCAGCCCCCCATGAGCACCCTGAATTCCGTATCGGAAACCGCTTTACTCACACTGAAAGCCAGGATTGTTGAATCTGAAATGAAATCGCCGGTCATCAGTGATCCCAAAGGGCGTCAAATCTTTGATCAACTTGGCAAATTCATTCCGGCTGAGACCATGGAACGGGTTACAAACAGAAAATTACGCCCCACCCTCAGTAGCTACCTGGCGTTAAGAGCCAGGAAATATGATGCCTATACAAGTACATTTGCAGAGAATAAAAAAGGTCTTGTGGTTAGTCTAGGGTGTGGATTTGATACCAGGTACTGGAGGGTTCCAATCCGGCCACTGAACTACATAGAAGTGGATCTGCCCGAAGTTATAAGCCTGAAAAAGAAGACGCTGGCAGAGGATCCCGAATACCAGATGATCGGATGTTCTGTGCTGGATGATCATTGGATCGAACAGATAGCCTCCATTCAAAAAGAGAACATATTGTTCCTTGCCGAGGGCCTGTTTATGTATCTGCCCGAAGAACAGGTTATTCAATTGTTTAAGCAGATGGCCGGTACCTTTAAAAATTCCGAGATCGTATTTGAAAGCGTCAGTAAGAAATTCACCAGGGGGTGGCGCAAGAAAATAGTAGAATCCAAGATGAAAAAGAATTCAGGAACTGAAGCCGGATCCTCCTTCATTTATGGCCTGATTAACGGAAAAGAAATCGAATCCTACGCGCCCAATATCACGGTTACTGAAGAGTGGTCCATCTTTGAGGATCCTGATATCCGGCCCAGATTCATGAGGGTCTTCAGGCATAGCAAAGCTCTTTCAAGGGCACAATGGACCATCAAAGCCAGCATCGAATAACGCATGGCACTTTTATTCGAAAGTTGTTTTACTTTCATTTGAAATTTTTCTACCTTTGTTTTATGATCTTCAATGTGCAACGTTATTCCACCCACGACGGGGAGGGGATCCGGAGTGTCATTTTTTACAAAGGATGTCCGTTGAGTTGCCAGTGGTGTAGTAATCCGGAAAGCCAGTCTTTCGGCTACAGCCTGATGTATGATGAGAGGCTATGCAGGAGCTTTGAGGATTGTATAAAGCCTGAACCCAGGGCCATCAGTCGAGGAGAAAACAATGGGCTTCAGATTGACCTTGATCTATTGGAAGAACCGGAAAAACTCAGGGATATTTGTACTTCAAAAGCCCTGACCATTTCCGGTGAATCTAAAAGCGTGGATGAACTGATGACCGAAATAGAAAAGGACATTCCTTTTTACCGCGAAAACGGAGGCGTAACCCTCTCCGGTGGTGAGCCCCTTTCCCAGGGCGAAGATCTGACAGCCCTTCTTCGGACCCTGAAGAAAAGGAAGATCAATGTGAATATGGAGACAACGCTTCATGTGAGCTGGGATAAAGTGACCCAATGTATCGGATGGGTGGATACATTCCTGGTGGATCTGAAACATACGCAGAGAAATAAATTCAGAAGCTATACAAAGGGCGATGCCACACTGGTCATGGATAACCTTGTCAATCTTTCACAGTCGGGGGCATCAGTCATTGTGCGTATTCCGGTGATCCCGGGTTTTAATCATACCGAAGACGAAATGAAAAGGATGATTGACTTTGTCGCACAGTTAAAAACCGTGCGGGAGATTCACCTGCTACCCTATCACACATACGGGGCAGAGAAGTATAAAATGTTGGGTATGGAATATCCATATGGAGGTGAAAAACCTGTGGAAGAACGGGAGCTGGCTCCCTATATTCAGTACGCCGGATCGGCAGGACTACAGGTAAAAATCGGGGGTTGAAATGATTATAGAAAATAAAACCACTATGGTGACAGAAAGAATCAAAGGGCTGCGGGAAAAAGTATTGAGCACCAGGCCCTCAGTATGCACCGAAAGGGCAAAATTCTATACCCGTGTATACAGGGATAATGAGGATCAACCCATCATTATCAAAAGGGCACTGGCCCTTGAGATGACGCTGAAAGAGATGACCATTTTCATCGATGAGGGTGAACTCATTGTGGGAAATCAATCCGCACATCACAGAGCTGCTCCTATATTTCCGGAATACGCGGTAGACTGGCTGCCGGAGGAGATGGATGAACTGGACCAACGCCCGGGGGATGCATTCTATATTACAGAATCCCATAAAAAGGAGCTGGTGGAGATCGCCCAATGGTGGAAAGGGAAAGTGCTCTGGGATCGCGGCAGGGCACTTATGTCTGAAGAATTAAGAAACCTGCAGGACTCAGCCATCATCAAGGCTACAGGAAACCTTACCTCCGGGGATGCACATATTGCAGTGGATTTCTATAAAATTTTAACGGTGGGATTAAATGAATACCTGGAGGAGATTGAATCATACCATCAAAAGATAAACAGGTATGAGCAAGAGGGTGTTAAAAAGGATCACTTTTACAGGGCGCTTACCATTTCCATCATCGCATTCCAATCCTTTATTCAAAGATACAGGAACCTGGCACTGGCCCATGCCATGAATGAGCAGGACCCGGAGAGGAAACAGGAGCTGAGGGTCATTGCCGGAAATTGTGAAATCATCGCAGAGGGGCCTCCACAAAATTTTTACCAGGCGTTGCAGCTCACCTACTTTGTTCAACTGATTCTTCAGATCGAAAGCAACGGGCATTCGGTTTCACTGGGCAGAATGGATCAATATCTGTTTCCTTTCTACCAGGCGGACAGCGTAATGGGCAATATCTCTCCTGAGTTTGCTTCTGAACTGTTGGAGAATACCTGGATCAAGTTGCTTTCCATCAATAAGATACGGCCCTGGTCCCATACCCGGTTTTCAGCAGGTGGACCACTTTATCAGAATGTAACCATCGGCGGACAAACCACCGATGGAGCTGATGCTGTGAATGAGCTCAGCTTCCTGATCCTTCGTACCGTGGGTAATATGAAACTTACCCAGCCAAACCTCTCTGTCAGGTTCCACAAAAACATCAATCCAGATTTTATGATGGAGTGTACACGGGTCATTGAGAAGGGATTTGGTATGCCCTCTTTCAACAATGATGAAATCGTGATTCCGGGGCTGCTTGAGCTGGGTGTTGAACATGATGATGCTTATAACTACTCAGCCATTGGCTGCATAGAGATCGCGGTGCCCGGAAAGTGGGGTTACCGTTGCACGGGCATGAGCTTTCTGAACCTGATGCGGGTATTGCTGGCCTCGATGTATGATGGACTTGATAAGCAATCGGGACAGGTATTTAAGAAAGGCCTGGGAACCTTCACTGATTTCAATTCCTATGAAGATCTGTTCAAAGCCTGGCAACACCAGATTAAATACTTTACTCAGAAAACGGTTGAGATAGATACGGCAGTGGACACGGCCCTTGAAGAAAATGTTCCGGATATTCTCTGCTCTGCATTCGTTGATAGTTGTATTCCACGGGGTAAGACCATTAAAGAGGGTGGTTCAAAATATGACTTCATATCGGGCCTTCAGGTGGGGATTGCCAACCTGGGAAATTCCCTGGCAGCCATTAAAAAGCTTGTATTTGAGGAAAAAAGGATCTCAAAAGATGAACTGATCACTGCCCTGGAAAATGACTTTCAGGGGAAAGCCGGTGAAAAAATACGACAGCTGCTTCTTAATTTTGCCCCCAAGTATGGGAACGATGACGATTATGTGGACCTTCTTTTGAAAGAGGCCTATATGGAGTACATCAACGAAATCGAAAAATACCACACCACCCGTCACAACCGGGGACCCATTGGATGTAAGTACTATGCGGGCACTTCAAGTATTTCAGCCAATGTTCCCAGTGGGGCAGTGGTACCGGCTACACCCGACGGAAGAAAGGCGTTCACCCCGGTGGCCGAAGGAAGTTCGCCCTCTTCAGGAACAGATTTGCTGGGACCTACAGCTGTGTTTAAATCGGTTTCCAAACTGCCCACTGGAAAAATAATGGGTGGGGTACTGTTAAATCAGAAATTATCTCCTGCCACCCTCAGCAAAGATTCGGACAAGCAAAAATTGATTTCGGTGGTTCATACCTTCTTCGAAGATCTGAAAGGATGGCATGTTCAGTACAACGTTGTTTCGAGGGATACCCTGCTTGCAGCCAAAAAGAATCCGGAGAAGTACAGAGATCTGGTGATCAGGATAGCCGGATATTCAGCATTTTTTACAACTTTATCTCCGGATACACAGGATGACATTATCGCAAGAACCGAGCATTCGCTAAATTTTTGATCCTATGAGTAAAGTCTATTGTGGTGTGGATATGGGAGGAACTAAATGTTCCATCGCCCTGATTGACGAGAAGGGGCAAATCCTGGATAAAATTTACACCTGCGCCCATGTGGATAAAAATGAAGAAGGCCGCATTCAGATGCTGGTGGACCATGTCAAAGAAATTATCGAAAGAAACGGACTCAAGGAATCAGACCTGCCGGGAATCGGGGTAGGTTGTGCAGGACACATTCGTTTTCGCGATGGGGTAATCATTACCACCTCCAACCTGAAAGGATTTAAGAACTATCCGCTTCGGGATACTCTACAGGCACATTTCACCATTCCGGTGATCCTGGATAATGATACCAATGCTCAGGCACTGGGGGAGTATAAATTTGGTGCCGGAAGGGGACTCAATGATATGGTTTTTGTAACCGTCAGTACAGGCATTGGTGCCGGAATCATAATTAACGGCTCCCTCTACCGGGGGACCACCGGAACTGCAGGAGAATTTGGGCATACCATTGTGGAACCTGATAGTGAGCTCATTTGCACCTGCGGGAACAGGGGCTGCCTGATGGCAGTTGCCTGCGGAATGGCCTTGCCCCATCTCTTTGAGAAGAAGCTAAAGGAGGGTAAAAAAAGCACATTGGATCTGCCCCCAAACTTCATTATGTCAAGGATGAGCGGACAAGTGTTGAAGCAGGGGCTCGACAGGGATGATCCCCTGTCTAAGGAGGTGATCGCCGACAGTGGATACTATGTGGGAATTGGCCTCTATAACCTCTTCCAGATCCTGAATCCACAGATGATTGTGCTGGGCGGCGGACTCACCAACTGGGGCGACTATTACCTTGGAAAAATAAAAGCAACCTTTCATGAGCTGGCCAGGGATATGATTCATGATCCCATGGAAATTACCATTTCAGAAATCATTGGCGATGCCGGAGTCATCGGTGCCGCTGCATTAACCATAGAGTAGGCGATGTTGAATGAACGACAAAATAAAATTCTGACCATACTGGGTGAAAACGACCGGGCCTCTGTGAATTCCCTCTCCTCAACATTGAAGGTATCTTCGGTGACCATCCGACAGGATCTGAATTTCCTTGAAGGAGAAGGCTTATTAAAACGGGTTCATGGAGGAGCCATATTAAAAGATGCGGATGATCTGGCCAACCGGCTTGGCATCAACTATGAAAGAAAACTAAAGATTGCCAGGAAAGTCGCATCGTTTGTTTGTGAAGGAGAAACCATTCTTATTGAATCGGGATCTGTGAATGTATTGCTCACCCGCGAGCTTTTGAAGATTAAAAAGGTAACCATCATTACTACCAATGTTTATATTGCCCGGCAGTTCCGGAAAAACCAGCAGGCCAATATCATTATCCTGGGTGGGATCTATCAGCACGACAGTGAAACACTGGTAGGCAAAATGACCAAAACCTGCATCGATCAGATTAATATTGACAAAGCCTTTATCGGCATCGATGGCTACACTACCCGGGAGGGCTTTACATTGCGGGATCTGTTCCGCGCCGAAATATCAAGCCATATTATTCAGAAGGCACGGGATGTATTTATTGTTTCCGATTCCAGTAAATTCGGAAGAACCCAGCTCACCAATATTTGCTATCCCGACGATATTCAGCATATTGCCACCAACAGTGATCTACCGGCTGCATACCAGGATGAATTGAAAAAAGCCGGGGTGGATCTCATTCTTGCATAATACATTCCTTGTCTGGTTGTAACTAACACAAGAGCTAAACCGTCCTGCAAGAACAGGCAAATAAGAAAACTTCAAACTAAGTCTTCACTTTTCAATAAAATCTTTTAAAACTACTTTCCCCATGTTTCGAATGATTCCCAATTACCTTCTGTCATTTTTTCGCCAGATTGCTCGAAATAAAGTCTTCTCGATCCTCAACCTCCTGGGCCTCTCTGTGGGCATGGCAGCTTTTATGCTGCTCCTTCAGTTTGTGGTCTACGAAAACAGTTTTGACAAGTTCCATCAGAACAGCGACAACATTTACCGGGTTCGATATGATAGTTTTGTGAACAGACAAAGAATGTTTGCCTGTGCAGCTGCAGTTCCTGCTGTGGGACCTGCCATGAAAAACAACTTCCCCGAAGTACTTGAATATTCCTGGGCTTTTCCGGAGACGGTTGTACTCACCAATGATAAAAATGTTTCTTTTCGTGAAAGGAAGATTCAGATAGCAACCCCCTCATTTCTCACCATGTTTGACTGGGAGATGGTAGCCGGTGATACCTCCGCGCTCACCCTCCCTTTTACCATTGTACTTACTGAATCTGCCGCAAAAAAATATTATGGGGATACAGATCCCATTGGGAAACCCCTTAAATACGGAGAGGAAGATGAGTTTGGAATCCGGGGTGTGATCCGGGATGTACCCTCTAATTCTCATATTAAATTCAGTGTACTGGTCTCTGCAGAAACATTACATCAATGGTCAGATGGAGCTTCCCATACACAATGGGGTTGGTACGATTTCAATACATATATATTGCTCCAGGATGGAACCGATCCACAGCTATTCCAGGATAAATTTGCAAAGTGGCTGGCTGAATATCCTCCAGGGGTTGCAGGATGAACTCTTGCCAGGTCCCCTCTTTCCAATCCTCCTTGCGCTCTTCAGCCAGCCACTTTGTAAATTTATCCTGGAATAGCTGTGGATCGGTTCCATCCTGGAGTAAT
>PVMS01012686.1_pt1 | contig 11663 bp, 10 predicted proteins | sample 1853461 | NCBI WGS metagenome assembly PVMS01 (sample SAMN08582032, study PRJNA380276) | Marine sediment metagenome, whole genome shotgun sequencing project. | isolation source: ocean sediment barecode stripped | collected 2017
CCTGCCGAGGAGTTTGTTCCAATCACGGTATTATCGCCTCTGTTATGCCGAAGCCGTTTCCGCATCTTGCCGGCAGCGGCGCCCATGTGCATTTTAGTCTTTGGAAAAACGGGAAAAACCTGTTCTACGATCCGGCAGCCGAGAAAGGGCTTGCGGAATTCGGACGGCACTTCATCGGCGGCATTCTCAAACATCTCAAGGCGCTTTGCGCCTTTACCGCTCCAACGGTTAACTCTTACAAACGTCTTCTTCCCCACAACTGGGCATCGGCATACACCTGCTGGGGTTACGACAACCGTGAGGCTGCCGTCAGAGTCATCACCGGCATGAAAGACAACGAGGAGAAATCATTCCACCTTGAATACAAACCGGCCGATGCTGCCGGCAAGATGCGGAAACGGCTTCGGCATAAGAGAGGCGATAATACCGTGATTGAAACAAACTCCTCGGCAGGTTTCTCTGAAAAACACCTGATTATCGGCTGATTTTAGCGCATCGTCATACCGATAAACAATTTCAACTTGCCCGCGGCCGTATTCCGGATAGTATTTCTCAACCATCAGTCCCTGATTTTTAAGCGAGCGGATAATATCAAGTACAATATCGTGCTGTTCATTCATCCCTTTGGTTGCAAAGCAAAGGCTATTGTCGAACGGGACCAATTGACCGAATTCATCCCGCTTCAAAAAATAGAATTCGTTTTCAAAAGCAGCTTTGACTTCGAAGTCTAAAGTGCTTAAGAAGTTTTTCAACAGGGTACGGCTGCATAGCGTGCTGGCACTGTGATCATTTTTATTAACAAAATCACAGATCATCATGGCCGAATCAGAAACATACGGTAGGATGCGAAAGGAGTCGACGTCGGGAATACCGAGGATTTCACCGACGCACCCAAAGCGGGTCTCCGGTGTAAGATCGTCCAGAACGCTGAAAAACGGCATGGCGATGGCGAAGGGATGCCCGTTGTCAAGATCGCCCTCCAGCGCCTGGGCAGTCGAAATGTAGCTTCGAATCACGCCCTCATTGTCAATGTAAACAAACCGGATCATTTCGATATTGTTTTCATTGACGATCGATAAAACTTCTTTTTTGGTCATTGTATCATCTCCCATGTCGTCCCCTGGCTGCAACCCCTCAAACAGGCATCGTTTTTAATAGGATCATATTACCGGTAAACATACAAGGAAAGTTTCCGCTGATCAATCCCAAACTTTTCTCAATAGCCGTAAAATATTTCCTCCCAAAATCTTGACGATATACTCATCGCTGTATCCCGTTTTAACCAGCCAACGGATGATATTCTTAGATGTTTCAGTGGGATTTTCTAAGCCTCGCACATATGGGACTTCCTCAAAGGACTGTGTCCCTAAAATGTCTTTAATGGATAGTTGGCCCAGAAGGGCATGATGCAGTCCGACATGGTCACCGTAAAGCGTATCCGGACCGAAGGCGACATGATCAATGCCGACCAGCTCAATAATATATTTAAAGTGTTCCATGAAGGAATCGATGGAATGTTTGCGATGCTTTTCAGTGAGAGTCGTGTGCGGGGCGGTCTCCACTCCAATCACACCGCCTTTTTCGGCGCAGGCAGTTAACAGTTCATCGGCAGCCAGGCGTTTGCTTTTCCACAGTGCTCGGGCACCGACATGGGATATGAAAACCGGTTTCGAGCTGGCCGCAACCACATCAAGCGCTGTTCGGGGTCCTACATGGGATACGTCGATAGCCATTCCCAGCTTGTTCATCCGCTCAACCGCCTTTTGCCCGAATGCAGTCAGACCCCCATCAGCGGACTCTTTTAGCCCGGAGCCGAGCGCATTGGATTCGCTGTAAGTAATGCCCATCAGCCTGAGACCAAACCCGTAAAGAATATCAATACGATCCAGTTCGTTTTCGATTGGCGCCGCCCCCTCGATGCCAAAGACAATGCCGATACGGCCCTCGCTGTGCGCCCGCTGAATATCATTGACGCTTTCAACTTTGAGGACAAAATCCTGATGGGCCAGGTCAGCAAGACGGATGCCAAAATCATGCAAAGTCTCGTCCCACTTCCAGCCGCCTTTTGAAGTAATCGCACCGGTGCCGTCCATCATATTATCGAACACGCAGTCATAATATGAATCGGCAAGGGCTGCATAGGCGGTATGCTGCCTGCCTTCCCGGGCGTATGCAAAAACTTCCCGCATGTCTTCAGGAAATAATACCGGGTGGTCATGTAGAGAAATGAAGACAACCTCGTTTGCAATTTTTTTTACCCGCTTTTCTTCTTCTTCTAAAAGCGGAATCAGATACTCTGAAACCCGGCTGACGCCTTTGGTAAGACTGAATGACCGGTAATCATAACCGGCCTCCAGGTATTGATAGGCCTGATAACCTTTGTATTTTGTTTTGATGCCCATGGGGCCTCCTTAGTACCTTAAAAGTTATTTCTTTGCATTTGGTGTCAAAAAAATTGGATTGAAATATTTTCACCATCTTTAAATAATTCAATAGTCATTTCCGGTTTATCCGGGTTAGGTTTAACGTCGAACAGACAGAACATCGAATAATGATGTCGCTCCGCAATTTAATTCCATTTGTTTTCAAAAATCCGAGGTCAAACCTTGAATGATTATTTCTGTTTCTTGTCAGCCGTTTTGATGCTCGTAACGAAAATCTTAATTAATTCCTCTGTTTCCTCTAAAATTTCATTCTTTATGATTCTCACCGAATACTCAAGCAGCCTTTCTCCTAAGTCATAAATCTGTGATTTCATCTTCTCCCATTCAACATTCGATGTTGGACGTTCGATGTTCGATGTTTATTTTTTTAAATAATCCTGCCGCATTCCCCCGGCGTAAAAACAAGTTGCTGCTATCCACCCTCAGCCGCTTTGATCAGAGGGTAAAAACAAGCTACAAAATGTCCGGGTTCTAATTCTTCCAATTGCGGGACCTGTTGGTCGCAAATTTCTCTGCGATAGGTACAGCGCGGATGGAACGAACAACCGGGCGGCGGGTTTATAGAACTGGGCACATCTCCTTCGATCAGAATGGTTTCTTTTTCGATATCCGGATTGGCGATCGGCACGGCAGAAAGGAGCGCATGTGTGTACGGGTGAAATGAATGGGTATAGAGTTTGTGACTTGGCGCCTGTTCGACCATGCGGCCTAGGTACATAACGCCAACCTGGTCACAAATATGGCGCACAACGCTCAGATCGTGGGAAATGAAGATATACGTCAGGCCAAACCCGCGCTGCAGGTCCACCAGCAAATTTAAAATTTGGGCCTGGATGGAAACATCCAAGGCCGAAACCGGTTCGTCGGCAATGATCATCTTTGGATTTAGGGCCAGCGCCCGCGCAATACAAATTCGTTGCCGCTGGCCGCCGGAAAGCTCATGGGGATGGCGGTAAAGGTGTTCGGGTAGCAATCCGACCACTTCCATCAATTTCTCTAATCGGACTTGAAGTTGATTGGAAAAAAGATGATGGTGGACTCGAAACGGTTCGCTGAGAATTCGTCGAATGGTCTGGCGGGGGTCAAGCGAAGAATAAGGATCCTGGAAGATAATTTGCATCTCACGCCGTAGCGCCCGCAGCGCTTTGGCATCGCAGGCCAAGATGTCACGTCCTTGAAACATGATCCGGCCTGCGGTAGGTTGCTCCAGACGCAGCACACAGCGTCCCAGGGTGGTTTTTCCGCAGCCGGATTCACCCACCAGACCGAAGGTGGTACCTCCCTCCACCTTCAAATCAACGCCATCGACAGCCTTGACGAAAGCCTTTTTGCGGTTAAGAAATCCACTGCTGCTTAAAACCCGGTAATATTTTTTTAAACCTTCGATTTTCAAAAGCGGTTCATTCGTCATACAGCCAGCACCTTACCGTGTGTTTGCAACCTGCGTCAATCAATGGCGGCTCTTCGATCCGGCAGCGGTCATGAACCCGATCGCAGCGGTCCTGAAATGTGCAGCCCAGAGGCAAGTCATATAGACTCGGCACTATACCGGTTATGGCCTTCAGCTTGCGGTCTGGCGGCACCGATTGATCTATTTTGGGAATCGAAGCCATCAATCCCTGGGTATACGGGTGCTTCGGATCGGCAAAAATCGGACGAACCCGGGCCCACTCGACAATTCGACCGGCATACATCACCACAACCTGTTCTGCCATTTCAGCCACCACCCCCAGATCGTGGGTGATCAGCATCACCGATGCCTTGAAATCCTCTTTCATCCGGTTCATCAATTTTAGAATCTGGGCCTGAATGGTCACGTCCAAAGCAGTCGTGGGCTCATCGGCAATGATCAATTTCGGGTTGCAAGACAGTGCCATGGCTATCATTACCCGCTGGCGCATTCCGCCACTGAGCTGGTAGGGATAGTCTCGTACCCGCTGTTCCGGATCAGAAATCCCCACCCTGGCAAACATTTCCACAGCCCGACCCATGGCTTGCTTTTTAGCAACGCCCTGATGAAGTCGAATGGCTTCGATGACCTGGGTTCCGACACGCTGGATCGGATTCAAGGACGTCATCGGTTCCTGGAAAATCATGGATATGGCGTTTCCCCGGATGCGGCGCATGTCGGTCTCTGATAGGCGGGTCAAGTCCTGACCTTCAAAATTAATCTCTCCGTCAACGATCCGGCCCGGAGGGTCCGGAATCAATCGCATAATAGACAGAGCAGTCACGCTTTTACCGCAGCCCGATTCTCCCACTAAACCGATGGTCTGGCCGCGACGGATTTTTAACTCTATGCCGCTGACCGCCTTAACCAGGCCGTCCTCGGTTTCAAAATACGTGTGGAGGTTTTTGGCATGAAGCAAGATGTCGTGCATGATTGCCGGCGCAGGATCTCTATTCAAATTCAAATCGTAAGGGATGCAATTTTAAAAAAAAGGCTGAAATCCTCTATTAGACAACGAGCAGCTGACCCTTAGCATTCAGGCTCAATCATGTTATCTTCATCTTCGGATCCAGGGCGTCTCGCAAACCGTCTCCCAATAGATTAAACCCCAACACAGCCAGCATGATGGCCAGACCGGGAATGGTGGCCACATGAGGGGCAACCATCATGTAGTTACGTCCTGAGCTGATCATCTCTCCCCATGAAGGTGTCGGCGGCTGAACACCTAAACCGAGAAAGGACAGAGCCGCTTCCATCATGATGGCGTTGGCCATGAACAGTGTTGCGTAAACAATCACCGGCGAAACACAATTGGGAAGAATGTGCCACAGGATAATCATCCGAGCCGGTGTCCCAATTGCATGGGAAGCGGCAATATATTCTTTTTTTATTATGGTCAATACCGCCGCCCGAACCAATCGGGCAAAGGTTGGCAAAGCCCAAACGCCGATGGCCAGGGTAGTGTTCATGGTTCCCGTACCCAACGCCGCCACCATGACAATAGCCAGCAGAAGATAGGGGAAAGAAAGCAGCAGATCCATAGACCGCATGAGCAGGGCGTCGATCCCTCCTCCCAGATATCCGGCTACCGTGCCCACAATAAGGCCGCCGACCAAAGCAATCATAACAGATACAACTGCCACGAAAAGGCTGACCCGGGCACCGTAAATCAGCCGTGAAAGGATATCCCGCCCGAACTGATCCGCTCCCAAAACATACTTGCCAAACGGCTTGGAACGCTTATCAAATAGTTGCTGGGCGGCCGGGTCGTGAGGAGATAACAGTGGTGCGGCTACCGCCGCCGCAGTCAACATAAAAACGATGACCAGTCCCGCCACCGAAAGCGGATTACGGAAGAATCGGCGTAGCGCCCGCCGCCGTGTTAAAGATCCGGCGTTTTTGTGCAGACCTCTATTTTGCGTATTCTTCATTTGCCCGATACCTGAGGATCGATCAAACCATAGGACAAATCGACCAGCAAATTAATCAGGATATAGCAGCTTGCAAACACCAGAATGGTCCCTTGCAGCAGCGGAAAGTCACGGTCCAGGATGGCACCTACCATCAAACGACCCAAACCAGGCCAGGCAAAAACCGTTTCCGTTAGGATAGCGCCGCCCATCAGATATCCGACCTGCATTCCAAAAAGGGTAATAATCGGTATGAGCGCATTACCGAAGGCATGCCGGATAATGACCACCCAGTAGGCCAGACCTTTGGCCCGGGCCGTGCGGATGTAATCTTCTCCTAATACTTCCAGTAGGCTGGAGCGGGTCATGCGGGCCAACGAAGCTACCGAATACGAGGCCAGGGTCACCGAAGGCAGGATCAAATGTTTCAAGCTACCGGTTCCACCCACCGGGAACCACCGCAGATAGAGGCTGAAAATGAACATTAAGACCAGTCCGATCCAGAAAACCGGCATGCAGAGTCCGATCAACGAAATGATCCGTGAGCTGTGATCAAACCATGATCCTGGTTTCGCCCCGGAGACTAGGCCCAACGGGACACCGATGATCAGGGTCAGGAACATACCTGCAGCCGTCAGCAGGATGGTATTCGGAAATGCATCCCAGATAAGATGACTAACCTGGGCCATTTCACGAACCGAACGGCCAAGATCGCCATGCAGCACCTTCCAGATATAATCGGCGTAGCGGATCAGCAACGGTTCATCCAACCCGAGCTGGCGCCGGAGCTCCTGCACCATTTCCTCGGTGGCGTTTTCGCCCAGCATCAACGCAGCCGGATCACCGGGCACAATGTCCAGGATCAGCATGACCAGAAAAGCCATGACCAAAATAACGCCGATTGACGCCAGTAATCGTTTGATCAGGTAAATTATCATTGCGTTAGATTGGTCATGGTATGCGACCGAATTGGGGGTGGGGCCCTGCCGAGCCCCTGGGTAACCCTTGAACCCGGATTGAGTTAATATCCAATCGGGAAGTAAGCGCTATGGGTCAATCTTTTAACAAGATTACTTCTTGACCTGAACCGTTTTCAGGGGAAGCAGGTATTCCAGCGGATCCGGCTCAAACCCCTGAACCTTATTGTTTATGACCATGATTTCTTTGGTGTTGTAAATCGGAATCCAGGCCGCCGATTCTGCGAGAATATCCTGAATCCGGGCATATAAGGCTTTGCGCTCGTTGCGATCCTGAGAGGAACGGGCCTGATCCAACAGTTTGTCCACTATTGGGTTGCGATAGCGATTGGTATTCCAGCCCTTGGGTATAAACTGACTCGAATGGAACTGGGCATACAGCGTATAATCCGCATCGCGGTTGGTGGTAACCCAGCCCAGGCAGTAGACATTGTAGTTGAGTTCCGGTTTGCGAATCATGGAAAACGTGGCGGCCCACTCAAAAAACTCAAGTGACGCATCCACGCCGATGGCTTTCCACATGGCCTGCACCGCTTCGCAGATTTCAGCATCCATCGGGTAACGGCCTTTGGTTCCCAGGAATTTGATGGTCAGCTTTTGGCCGTCTTTGTCTAAAATTCCGTCGCCGTCGCTATCTTTCCAGCCCAGTTCGGCCAGCTTGGCTTTGGCTTTTTCGGGATTGTAAGGAAATTTCTTTTGCAACTCCATGTCTTTGAAACCGAAAACCGCCGGAGCCAGATAACCGCGCGGGGCAACAGCCGAGCCTTCCATGAGGTTGTCCAGGATGCTCTGAACGTCGACAGCCATCGACAATGCTTGGCGTATCTCCACATTATCGGTGGGCGCCAATTCATTGTGGAAACCCACATAGAGAACACGCATGCCCATGGTTTCCGCCACGGTAAAGTTAGGATCGCTGCGAAACGCCGCCAGCTCCGAAGGAGTCGGCTGCATGGCCATATCGATATCGCCGGTGCGAACAGCCATCATCCGCGCACCCGCCTCCGGGATCACCTTAAATACGACTTCGTCCAGTTGCGCTTTCTCACCCCAGTAATCGTCGTTTCTCACGATAGTGATGTGATCTTTGGTTTTCCATTCCTTGAACTTAAATGGGCCGGTGCCGACCGGGTGCCGGCCATAGTCCTTGCCGTACTTTTCAGCGGCGGTCGGACTAATGATGCCGGAGTAAACCATGGCAACCGAGGCCAGGGTCGGTCCGTAGGGTTTTTGGGTCACTATATCGACGGTAAAATCATCGACGATATCGCAGCCCTTGAGGGGTCCGAACAAGGCTTTCCAGCGCGCCGGTTGGCTGATGGCACGATCAAAGGTGTATTTGACGGCTGCGGCATTAAAAGGGGTCCCATCGTGAAATTTAACACCCTTTCGCAGATAGAAACGAATGCGGTCGGGAGAGACCACATCATAACGATCGGCCAGATGGGGCTTTACGTTGCCATTTTTGTCGACAGACAGCAGGGATTCGATAATATTGCCGTAGACGATGGCACCCGGCGCCGTGGTTTCCGTGTTGGAATCCAGAGAAATGGCATCCGACGGTCTGCCAATGACCAGTTTTGTGCCCTCTTCCGCGGCAGTTACGGTTAGTGGCAGGATAATAAAACTCAACACCAATGCCACCGCCATCAAAATTCTCAATGGATTTTTCATGTCAGTACCCCCTTTTTTTAATGGTTGATTTTTCATGTCAGTACCTCCTTTTTTAATGGTTGATTGATCTCGTTAATCCACCAAAAATGTTTTTAAAGCTGCGTCAAATTTGGACACAATTTGATCGACCGTTTTTGCCAGAAACATGCGGCCGACCTCAGCGTTGGAAGCCGTGGGATCACCGGCCGAACCACATTCCGTCAGTTCATTTATATTCGCGGTCACACTCAAAGCCGGGTCCGTGGCCTGAACGAAGCGGTCAACCGACATCGGTACAGCTTGATCCAAGTCAACCAGGTTTTGGTCGAATGCCATGACCAGGGATGTTTCCAGGAAACCGGCATGGGCAACCAAGCTGCGCCAATTTTCCTGTTGAACATCTTGCGGCAGATCCTGATAGACGTCATGCAACGCCAGCCATACGCTGGACTGGGCCAGGAAAATCTCCGGAAAACGGCCGCGAACGTTGACATTAGCCGTGCTGATCGCAGCCGTATTGCCGCCATGTCCGTTCAGGATTAAAATTTTCTTGATGCCATGGTGAATCAGAGAGCTTAAAATGTCTTCGATGAGCAGTGTCAATACTTCCGGACGAATCGTGAGGCTACCGGCAAAGTCCATGTGATGGGGAGAAACACCGTACCATAAAGGCGGCAGACAAATGGCATTCAATCTCTCTGCAACCCACTGGGCTACGGCTCTTGCAATCAAGCTGTCAGTCCCTAAAGGGCAGTGATACCCATGCTGTTCAACAGAACCAGCAGGAATGACAGCGATATCGGTGCCCTGTTCGATCAGGGCTTTCACCTTTTTAGACGTCATTTCTTCCAAGCGCAGTTTCATATTAGGCCCCCTTTTATTCTGGACGTATCCGGCAAAATAAGTATTGCAATAAGAAAAAAGTCACTGGTTGTCAAGGAAAAACTAGATAACGGAGTCCTGGTTGACATGCATGGAAGATTTTGACATGCTGCCGGATGTCCAAGACATTTTCCGGTTTATCCGGGTTAGGCCCTTAGCGGGCTTTATCTAACAACATGTTGTAAGAAACTGAGGGTTTCAGGTGTCGGGTGTCAGGGAATGAAATTGCTGAACACTGAAACCTATAATTTGCTCAATCGCTGTTGGACGTCCCTACTGCTCCGCAGGGGCCATTTCTTCCACACATTGTTGGAAGAAACTCAGTACCTATCTATTCAAATCCCATCATGTTTGCACATGATTTATGCCATCGCCAGATTGAATATTTAAGCAATTCTATCGATTTAAATAGAAAAGACAGAGCGAAGCGATACCACAAATCTTCAATATTCAATCGTCAATAGTCAATTCCGGCTTGTCCGGGTTAGATTTAACTCTGTATTAATGAGGTGTGTTATGGACTCCTACACAATTGTCGGTGCCGGCTCCATTGGCGGTACACTCGGTGCATACATGATTCGCGGCGGTGTCAATGTGCTTTTCGTCGATATAAATAAAGACCATGTTGATGCCATCAACCGCAAAGGACTGACAATTCGCAGTTATCAGGAAACCTTCACGGTGCCGGCCAAGGCGGTTATGCCGCAGGATATGCCGGATCAACTGAACGCATTGGTGCTGGCGGTAAAAGCGCATGCCACCCGGGATGCGCTGGTATCGATTTCTGCGAAGCTGGAGCCAACCGGCTTTATTGTTTCAGCGCAAAATGGGCTGAATGAACTGATGATCGGAGAGGTGGTAGGAGTGGAACGGACGATTGGCTGTTTCGTTAACTTCTCAGCGGATTACCTGGAGCCGGGCCTAATACACTTTGGCGGGCCAGGTGCTTTTTATATCGGTGAGCTGAACGGCGAAATCACGGATCGTCTCAAGCAAGTCCGTAATGATTTTTCCCACTGGAAAGGCGGCAAAATCCGGACAACGGACAATATATGGGGGTTTTTATGGGGCAAACAGGGTTACGGCGCAATGCTGTATGCGACAGCACTCACCAATGATAGCATGGCGGACGCTCTGGATCGAAATCGAAATGTGGTGGTGGCCTTGGCACGTGAAGCATTAGCGGTTGCGTCTGCCGAGGGTGCTCAACCTTTGGGATTTGACGGATATGAGCCGGAAGTTTTACAACACGGCACGGATGCCGAGATAAATGCTTCGATTGACGGTATTGTTGCGGTACGCAAGGGTGATGAGAAAACCCATTCCGGTATTTGGCGGGATCTGGCTGTACGCAAACGGAAGACAGAAGTGGATGCTCATTTTGAACCTATACTTTCGCTGTCTATTAGGCATGGTCTTAAATGTCCGCTGCTCGCTCGCATGGTTGAGATGATCCATGAAATTGAGGAGGGAAAAAGATCCTTCAGTCAAGGGAATTTGGATGAGTTGAATCATCTTCTTTGAGTACTTCCGGTTATATCAGCAGGTCAATTGTTGCCATCTGAATATGTATTTCGGATATTCGTCGACACCAGCTAACGGCATTTATGTAGAGTTCTACATAAGTAATGGGTTGGCATCAGACACCAGGCGGCCACGTTGACATTGAACAGATCTGCTGGCTCTTGAAGCAAATCGATAAATGGCTGATAATCCTCTTTATCCACAAAAAGCCCCCCCTTCGGGCACGGTTCATCACATGGTGCCAAGCATTCGGATAGTCTGCGGTTAGCTATCCTGTTTTAAATTGACTCTGAATAGGGAATTATGCTATATCTCTTGCAAAATCGTCCATGGGATACCTCTGCAAAAGAAGTGGCATAAGAACCCCTACCATAAAATTGGTATGGAATTCCCTTTTTTGGAGCGGCGAAGCCGCGTTTAATAAAACAGTATAGCGATTTTATCGAGATTGTTTCGGCTCACTCACTCATATTGTTACGAAACTATCTTGTCAATCCTGTCATCCTGTCTCACAATAAGGATGATTGGGGGCTTGAAAAGGAGGATTTGAAATGGAAACCGAGGAAATAAATATTACAAAAGTTAAACAAAACCTGTTTAAAATTCCAAAAGCCAGACTTGCTGAAATTAATGATTTCATTGAGTTTATTTTGATGAAAAACCGAATCGAGTCGATTAAAACGAGTGGAAAAACTTGAAGGAATATGGAAAGACCTGGGATTTGAGCGGATCCCTGACATAGATAAGAGTATTCGAGAAGTTCGCAACGAGTCAGAAAAATCCATTAATCAAAGATTCCAGCCAAGTTGATGTGATCTGGAAA
>PVMS01053699.1_pt1 | contig 11662 bp, 10 predicted proteins | sample 1853461 | NCBI WGS metagenome assembly PVMS01 (sample SAMN08582032, study PRJNA380276) | Marine sediment metagenome, whole genome shotgun sequencing project. | isolation source: ocean sediment barecode stripped | collected 2017
CGAATTCCGCTGCACAGGTATCGACCCGTTTGTAGACAGGGCGGATTCCCAGCGCATGCCGGTGCTCCCTGACGCGTGATTCGGGCTCGCCCACCAGTGTAGCGATCCGGCTGTCCGAGAAGCCTTTGCGTTTCAGCTTCCACAACTGTTCTTTTTGCAGGGACTCCAGCGTGCAGCCGCGAATAATGTCTTCGCTGTGCACCAGGTCTTCTATCTGGGCCAGGAACCAGGGATCGATTCGCGTCATCTCGTGAATATCTTCAAGACTGACGCCCTCGCGAAATGCATCAGCCACATAGAGAATGCGTTCGGCTCCTGGTTCACGCAGCTCGCGTTGCAGGTTGGCCATGCGGATTTCCGGCTCATCGCCTTGCAGAACTTCATTGAATCCATCGCGCCCGGTTTCCAGGCTGCGCAGTGCTTTTTGCATTGATTCCTGGAAGGTCCGGCCAATGGACATGGCTTCACCCACCGATTTCATCTGGATGGTCAGTGTGGCATCGGCAGCGGGGAATTTTTCAAAAGCAAACCGGGGAATTTTGGTTACCACATAATCAATGGACGGCTCGAAAGAAGCCGGTGTCGCGCCTCCGGTGATCTCGTTGCGAAGTTCATCCAGGGTGTAACCTATCGCCAGCTTTGCAGCCACCTTGGCGATCGGGAACCCCGTAGCCTTGGAAGCAAGGGCTGATGAACGCGACACCCGGGGGTTCATTTCGATAATCACGATACGCCCATTGTCGGGATTAATGGCAAACTGGACATTGGATCCACCGGTATCCACACCGATTTTACGCAGTATGGCAATCGAAGCGTCCCGCAGGCGCTGGTATTCCTTGTCCGTCAGGGTCTGGGCTGGGGCCACGGTAATGGAATCACCGGTGTGGATGCCCATCGGATCAATATTCTCGATGGAACAAATGATGATGCAATTGTCCTTGTGGTCACGCACCACTTCCATCTCGAATTCTTTCCAGCCCAGCACGGATTCTTCCAACAGGACCTCGGTGGTCGGTGATAATTCCAGACCGCGATTGACGATTTCCTCGAATTCTTCGCGGTTGTAGGCGATACCACCGCCGGAACCACCCATGGTGAAGGAAGGCCGGATAATGGTGGGGAATCCAATGGAGTCCTGCTGTTGCAATGCTTCTTCCAAGCTGTGGGCGATAGCGGCGCCGGGAACTTCCATACCGATATCCAGCATGGCCTGACGAAACTGCTCACGATCCTCCGCCATATCGATCGCTGCGCGTGAAGCACCGATCATTTCAACCCCATATTTCTCCAGAACGCCTTCACGCACCAGGTCCAGGGCGCAGTTCAGCGCCGTCTGCCCGCCCATGGTGGGCAGCAACACGTCCGGCCTCTCATTCGCGATGATTTGCGCCACGGTTCGCCATTCAATGGGCTCGATGTATACTGCATCCGCCGTCTCCGGGTCCGTCATGATCGTCGCCGGATTCGAATTCACCAGGATAACCCGGTAACCTTCCTCCCGCAGCGCTTTGCAGGCCTGTGCTCCCGAGTAATCAAACTCGCAAGCCTGGCCAATCACAATCGGCCCTGCGCCGATGATCAATACGCTATTGATGTCTGTTCTTTTTGGCATTTTTTGTTCTTCAAGCCTCTCTGAGCACGGTCACATTTCCGGACACCTTTTTATCATCAATGTTTTCGATGAAGCGGTCGAACAGGCTGGAGATGTCGTGGGGGCCGGGGCTGGCTTCAGGATGGCCCTGGAAACCGAAGGCCGGTGCGTTGGTCAATTCGATGCCCTGAAGGGAATCGTCAAACAGGGACCGGTGCGTGAGCTTCACGTTTTCAGGCAAGCTGCTTTCATCGATTGCGAAACCATGATTCTGGCTGGTGATCATGACCTTGCCGCTGGCCAGGTCCTGTACGGGGTGATTGGCCCCGTGGTGGCCGAATTTCATTTTCACGGTTTTTGCACCGGCAGCCAGGCCCAGCAACTGGTGGCCGAGACAAATACCGAACAGGGGTACCTTCCTGCTGATCAATTCGCGAATCGACCTGATTGCATATTCACAGGGTTCAGGGTCGCCGGGGCCATTTGACAGGAAGACACCATCCGGCCGCAGGGCCATCACCTTCTCCGCTGATGCTGTTGCCGGAACGACGGTAATGCGGCATCCCCGGTCTGCCAGCATGCGGAGAATGTTGCGTTTCACACCAAAGTCGTAAGCGACGATGTGCCGCCTCGGCGCCACTTCATTCCAGGCCACTTTATCCAGATCCCAGCTGCCTTCAGACCATTCGTAATTGTCTTCGGTGGTGACTTCACGCGCCAGGTCCATACCTTTCATGCCCGGGAAAGAGCGCGCTAATTTCAATGCCCGTTCATCTCCGGCCGCATCGGCATTTACATCCGCACCTGCAACGATCGCACCACCCTGGGCCCCTTTTTCCCGCAGGATGCGCGTCAACCGGCGTGTATCTATGCCGTCAATGGCAACGAGCCCGTTCCTGCGGAGGTAGTCAGGCAGGCTTTCCGTAGCACGCCAACTGCTATACAGGTCAGGACAATCGCGCACGATCAGTCCGGCCGCCATGGTTTGTCCGGATTCCTCATCTTCGGGGTTGCAGCCGGTATTGCCGATATGTGGATAGGTAAGTGTGACCAATTGACGTGCGTAGGATGGATCGGTCAGGATTTCCTGGTAGCCCGTCATGGCCGTGTTGAAAACCACTTCACCAGTCGTCTCACCATTAGCGCCGATACTCCGGCCGTGGAAAATACTGCCGTCTTCCAAAGCCAGCACTGCCTGATCAGTCAAAATACCTTTCTCCAGATACGCAAAACGGGAAAGCTTGAAGGAGTACAAGGCTGTTCCCGCTTAGAAATTCAGTCGTTCCCTAAGCACTCAGATTTTATCGGAGCACCCTCCCCTTGTCTAACTATTAAGGCTCGCAAGCCAGTCCGCTGCCGAGTACAGGCCGGCTGGCTGCCCGACCAGCCATTTCCCAGCCGCCAGCGCACCCAACGCGTAGATACTGCGGTCGTGCGCGCGGTGCACCAGGTCGAATTCTTCGCCCGCCATGTGGAAAGTGATCTTGTGCTCCCCGATGATCTCTCCCTCCCGGATGGATGAGTAATCAATCTCTCCACCGGCACCACCTCTTTGGGCGGTGATCGTCTCGCCCAGCATCAGGGCTGTGCCCGAGGGAGCGTCTTTTTTCCACTGGTGATGGATATCCTCGATTTCGACCCGGGTTTGAGGGTCAAGTACGGCGGCGGCCTGCTTTGCCAGTTCAGCCAACAGGTTGATACCCAGGCTCAGGTTGGGAGACCAGAGTACCGGCACCCTTTCGGCTGTAGTCAATAAAGCTGCTTTTAAGTCTGCCGGCAGACCAGTGACGCCGCTCAGCAGGGCAACGTCGTTTTCTGCGCACCATTCGGCAGCCTTGCGGGTCCCCGCCGGCAGCGTGAAATCAATCAACAGGGCCGGCAGGGCCGGTAGATCGTCAAGTGAAAAGAAATGCGGGTTGTGACTTTCCCAGTCCGGAGCCACGGGTGCAACAGTCGCCGTGATAAACACGTCGTCCTGTGACGCCGCAGCGCTTGAGATTGCTTTTGCCATCCGGCCCGAACCGTGGATTGCGACATGTAACATCAGAGCATTCCCGGCTGACTTATCCCAGGCTGGTTTTTCATGATGTCATTCGGTCAAAAAATTCGCGGACACCTTTCAGCCAGGAGTGAGCCCTCGGATTGTGAACGGTATTGTCGTTGGTGTAGGACTGTTCGAACTGTTTCAGCAAGTCTCTCTGCTCGCGTGTCAGCTTGACTGGCGTCTCGACCACAACGCGGCACATCAGGTCGCCGGTACGGTGACTGCGAACAGACTTCACGCCTTTGCCTTTCAGGCGGAACATGCGGCCAGTTTGTGTTTCCTGGGGAATCTTGAGCTTGACCTGACCGTTCAGCGTCGGAATTTCCAATTCACCGCCCATCGCTGCGAGGGTGAAGACAATCGGGACTTCGCAGTACAGATCATCGCCGTCGCGTTCAAATATCCCGTGTGGTCTGACGCGGACTTCGACATACAGGTCACCGGCAGCTGCTCCCGACATACCCGCTTCACCCTCACCCGCCAGACGGATCCGGTCTCCGCTGTCGACACCAGCGGGGATTTTCACCGAAAGTGGCCGGGTTTCGCGGACCCTGCCCTGGCTATGACGAGCGGTGCAGGGATTACTGGTCAACTGCCCTGCGCCCCGGCACGCCGGACAGGTCTGCTGCACCGAGAAAATACCCTGCTGCATGCGCACCTGGCCGACGCCGCGACAGGTGCTGCAGGTTTCCTTTTTGCCATCCATGGCGCCACTGCCATCACAGGTTTTGCACTTGCCCAGGGTGGGTACCTTGATCTCTTTGGTCATTCCCCTGACCGCCTGTTCCAGGTCAAGATCCAGAGAAAACCGTAAATCAGCACCTCGCTGGCGCTGTTGACTGCTTCTGCGGCCACCACCGAAAATATCGCCGAAAATATCACCGAAAATATCGCCTACATCCCCATGGAATCCACCAGGGCCTCCCGGCCCGCGCGCTGATGAATCAACACCGGCATGACCAAAGCGGTCATAGGCTGACCTTTTCCCGGAATCCATAAGAATCTCGTACGCCTCTTTGGCCTCCTTGAATTTCTCATGTGAATTTTCATCATCCAGATTGCGGTCCGGATGATGTTTCATCGCCAGGCGGCGATAAGACTGTTTCAGCTCATCGTCAGTCGCCGACTTCTGTACACCGAGAATTTCGTAGTAATCGCGTTTGGCCATGCCAGGTTTCCAACTATGCTGCAGCAGTTTTGGGGTTTACGGCCCTGTAATTCAAGGTTTATAGCTGATTGTAAGAGCGTCCTTGGGCGCGACCGGCCTGTCGGCCGCGAGCACCCTCTTACTTAAATGCCCCTCACAAAAAACCCCGGCGCTTCTGCCGGGGTTTTTTCCAAATACAGATCCGGAAACAATCAGTCGTCTTTCTTTTCTTCGTCCACTTCTTCGAACTCGGCGTCAACGACATCGTCATCACTGGAGGATACTTCGGCTTCACCTTCAGCCTGCGCCTGTTCGGCAGCTTGCTGATAGATTACCTGTGTAGCCTCAGTCAGCTTGGCGATGGCAGCTTCAATGGCATCCTTGTCATCGTTTTTAATGGCTTCCTCGACAGCTTCGATAGCGCTTTCAATCGGCTTGCGATCATCTTCACTGAGCTTGTCGCCCATTTCTTTCAGACTGCTGTGCGTGGCATGAACCATGGCGTCGGCATTATTGCGCGCCGTAACCAGTTCGTGGAACTTACGGTCTTCCTCCGCGTGAGTCTCGGCATCCTGCACCATGCGGTTAATCTCATCATCGGTCAGACCGGAGCCTGCCTTGATTTCAACCTTCTGCTCCTTGCCGGTTGCCTTGTCGATCGCACTGACGTGCATGATGCCGTTGGCATCGATATCGAACGTCACCTCGATCTGGGGCAGACCACGCATGGCCGGTGCAATGCCGGACAGGTCGAAACGGGCCAGGGACTTGTTGGCCGAGGCCATTTCGCGTTCACCCTGCAGCACATGCACGGTAACCGCAGCCTGGTTGTCTTCCGCGGTTGAAAAAACCTGCGATGCTTTGGTCGGAATCGTGGTGTTCTTCTCAATCAGTTTGGTCATTACGCCGCCCAGGGTTTCAATACCCAGGGACAGGGGGGTGACATCCAGCAACAGTACGTCTTTCACGTCACCGGACAGCACGCCAGCCTGGATCGCAGCACCAACCGCCACTGCTTCGTCCGGATTCACGTCCTTGCGGGGATCACGGTCAAAGAACTCGGCGACGGCCTTCTGCACCATGGGCATGCGGGTCTGGCCACCGACCAGGATCACGTCCTGGATGTCAGAGATCTTGAGGCCCGCGTCATCCAGCGCGATGCGGCAGGGCCCAATCGTGCGAGACACCAGGTCTTCAACCAGCGCTTCCAGCTTAGCGCGCGTCAACCTGATGTTCAGGTGCTTCGGCCCACTGGCATCCGCCGTGATGTATGGCAGGTTTACTTCGGTCTGTTCACTGGTGCTCAATTCGATTTTGGCGCGCTCTGCTGCTTCTTTCAGGCGCTGCAACGCGAGTGGGTCATTGCGCAAGTCAAAGCCCTGTTCTTTCTTGAATGCCTCAACCAGGTAATCCATAACCCGCTTGTCAAAATCTTCACCGCCGAGGAAGGTGTCGCCATTGGTCGCCAGCACTTCAAACTGGTACTCACCGTCAACATTGGCAATCTCGATGATCGAAATATCAAAGGTGCCGCCGCCCAGATCGTAAACTGCGATCACGCTGTCACCGGCTTTCTTGTCCATACCATAAGCCAAAGCTGCTGCGGTCGGCTCATTGATGATGCGCTTGACCGTCAGGCCCGCGATCCGGCCGGCATCCTTGGTTGCCTGGCGTTGCGAATCATTGAAGTATGCCGGCACGGTGATGACTGCCTCGGTGACTTCCTCACCCAGGTAATCTTCGGCCGTTTTTTTCATCTTCATCAACACGCGCGCGGATACTTCCGGCGGCGCCATCTTCTTGCCACCGGCTTCGACCCAGGCATCGCCGTTTTCAGCTTTCACAATTGTGTATGGAACCAGGTCACGGTCTTTCTGAACTACGTCTTCGCTGAACTTGCGCCCGATCAGACGCTTGACAGCAAACAGTGTGTTGGTGGGGTTGGTCACCGCCTGGCGTTTGGCCGGCTGGCCCACCAACACCTCATCATCCTTGGTAAAAGCGACGATGGAGGGTGTGGTGCGATCACCTTCTGCATTTTCGATTACTTTGGGCTGGCCGCCTTCCATCACTGCAACGCAGGAATTTGTGGTGCCCAGGTCAATACCGATAATCTTGCCCATGTATAAAATCTCCCGAATAAATTAATGTCTAAATGAATTAAATTCCAATGAACTTGATGTGGGGGTGTTCGGGCATTTTTCAATTACGAGGTAACGGAACATGCCTCCCACATCAGGGTTTGCGCGATACCACCACCATGGCCGGCCGGATCAGGCGGTCGTGCAATTTGAATCCTTTTTGCAACACTTCCATCACGCTGTTATCTTCAAGTTCTTCCGATGGCAATACCGTCATGGCCTGGTGAAATTCCGGATTGAATGCTTCTCCGGCCGGGTCAATCAGCTCCAGATCATGGTCCTGCAGGACTTTATCCAGCATCTTTAACGTTAGCGCCTGACCTTCGCGCAATTGCTCTGCCGTGGCCGGCCCACTGTCGGTTTTCAAACCGAGTTCCAGGCTGTCGCGTACCTGGAGAATATCTTTCATGACCCGTTCCAATGCAAACTTGCGTGACTTTTCCAGGTCGCGTATCAGGCGTTTGCGAAGATTGTCCATTTCTGCCTGCATACGGAGCATGGCATCGCGGTGCGTGACCAACTCATCTTCGGCCTTGATCAGCGCTTGTTCCATCTGCAGCAGTTCATCGTCCACGACCTCTTCCACCGGCTCTTCGACAAATTCATCGCCAGAGCCCGGACCGGCCGCTTGTTCTACCTCTATTTCCACCGCCTGTTCAAACGGGTTTTGCTTGTTGTCTGCCACGATTTAAGCTCCAAAGTGCAAAGGCAATCTTACCGCCCCGGTTGCTCTAATGATTGATTCTGGCCAAAATATGGGGTTGAGGCGTGTTGATTCAAGCAAATTTCCTTCAATCATGATGTTACTGTACCGTTTATAATCTCCTTTGATAGAGTATTAGCTTCAAAAGCCTTTTTTTACACCCTGGACAGATGCTCAGTTTTCTCCAAATTCGTAACTTTGCCATTGTTGAGACTCTGGATCTGGAATTCAGTGGCGGCTTCACCGCAATCACTGGTGAAACCGGGGCTGGAAAATCCATCCTGGTTGACGCCCTGGGTCTGCTCAAGGGTAACCGGGCCGACACCACAGCCATTCGCACCGGCGCCACTAAAGCGGAGCTCAATGCTGAATTTGAACTGGAAGAGGGCTGTCGTGCCCTGGCCTGGCTGCGGGATGCAGAGCTGGATATCGGTACAAGCTGCCTGCTGCGCCGCCTGATCAGCGACAGCGGTCGCTCCAGGGCATGGATAAACGGCAGCTCGGTTACCTTGCAGCAGTTGGCGGAACTGGGTGATTTATTGATCGAGATCCACGGACAGAACGAACATATTCGACTGGTGCGCAGCGAAGAACAATTTCGTCTTCTCGATGGCTGCGGCACACATGACCGGGAACTCGAAGCAGTCAACTCCCGGCACCAGGCATGGAGCCGCCTGGAGCAGGAGAAACATGCACTGCTTGGTGAATCACCACTGGATGCGGGAGATGCAGAACTGCTGCAGTACCAGGTCCGGGAACTCGAGGGCGCCCTGCTCTCACCCGGAGAATTCCAGGCGCTGGAAACAGAACACCGCCGCCTGGCCCAGGGCAGTGAGATCATCGCGGCACTGCAGTTGGCCCAGGCGGGCCTGACAACAGAACAGACCGGTATCGGGGACGTTCTTCAAGCGGCAATCGGTCGCTTGCAGGAGTACACCTCACTTGACCCGGACATTAATGAATCGGTGCAACTTCTCAGCGAGGCCGCAATCAATTGTGAAGAAGCACGCGGCAGTCTCCAGGCTGCGATATCCCGACTGGACCTCAGCCCGGAACGTCTCGCCGATGTCGAGCAAAAATTGCGCACCCAGTACGACCTGGCCCGAAAGCATCGGGTTGAGCCTGAACAACTGGCGGAGGTCCTGCAAAACCTGAAACAGCGGCTGCAGCGTGCCGGCAGCATCGATCAGCGTTTGGCTGATATTGAACCCAGACTGGATAAAGCCCTGCAAGACTTTCGCAAAGCAGCCCGGGAACTGAACCAGTCCCGCATATCAAGGGCAGCCTTTCTTTCGAATGGAGTCACCGACCTCATGCAGGAACTCGGCATGGAGGGCGGGCGTTTCGAGTTCGATGTCCACTTCGATGCTGATGCGGCGCCAACGCCGCGCGGAAACGATCGCCTCGAACTTCGGGTCAGCGCCAATCCTGGAATACCACCGGGTACGTTGCAGAAAGTCGCCTCCGGCGGTGAACTATCCCGCATCAGCCTCGCCATCAAGGTTGCATCCAGGACCGGTGACCCGGCACAGACCCAGGTCTTTGACGAAGTCGATGCCGGTATTGGCGGCGATGCCGCGAACTCCGTTGGCGCCCTGCTGAGAAGTCTGTCCGCTGCCGGCCAGGCACTTTGTGTCACCCATCTGGCCCAGGTTGCGGTCTGCGCTGACCACCAGTTCCAGGTGCAAAAAACATCCGAAGACCAGGATACCCGGGTAGAAACCTGCCTGCTTGCGGAAAAAGAACGAATCGACGAAATCGCCCGCATGCTCGGTGGCCGCCTCTCAGAACAAAGCCGCGCCCACGCCACCGAACTCCTCGCAACCGCGGCCACCCGCCATTAAATTGTAAGAGCCCGCAAGCGGGCTCTTACGATGAGATAGACTCCTACGTTTTCTTGGGGCGGACGTAGATGACCAGGCTGTGGTCTTCGATTTCGTAGCCGTGGGATTCGGCTATTTTTTTCTGGGCGGCCTCGATTTCCGCGCTGACGAATTCGATGACTTTGCCGGTTTCTACGCAGACCATGTGATCGTGGTGTTCCCCTGAATCCAGCTCGTAATACGCCTGGCCGCTTTCAAAATTGTGTTTTTCCACCAGGCCGGCGGACTCAAACTGGTTGAGCACGCGGTATACGGTGGCAAGACCGATGTCTTCGTTGGCTTCCACCAGGCAGCGGTAAATATCATCGGCGGTAAGATGCTTGTTGTGCTGGTTCTCCAGGATTTCCAGAATCCGTTTACGCGGATGGGTAACTTTCAGTCCGGCATTCCTGAGGTTTTTAGGTTCCACGTTGGTCTCTCGCTTGTTTTTAGGTCACTGCCATGGGCAAAATGTACTGGCCACGTATTTCTCATCATTCCGATGACAATTGCGGGCCGGGTTATTGTATCATTCACGCTCTCTGCATTACGCAAAAAACCCAGTCTGGTTCTAATATTGCCGGAAGGCGGACGAACAGCTGATTAATTATGAATATTTTGAATGTGTTATGGCTGGAATGAGAATTCGTCTTTTATTTTGCATTGTTTTTGCCACGCTGGTCTGCAGCGGCTGTGGACTGATTTACAAGCAGAACATCCAGCAGGGGAGCGCCATCGAGCAGGAGGATCTCGATGAACTGTACGAGGGCATGAACATGCGACAGGTTCTTTTCGTGCTCGGTACGCCATCGGTAATGGACCCCTTCAATCAGGATCGCTGGGATTATGTCCAGACATTCAGCCGCCGCGGCAATAAAATGGTAAAACGTACCATCACACTCAAGTTCGATAATGATCTTCTGACTGATATCATCGGCCGGGATGACCCTTTCCGGGCCACCATCGATGAAACGCCAGGTGATGCGAATGAGATAGCTACTTTCACTAAAAAGTCAGCGGGCGAATCACAGGCTGATTCACAAGCCGACGCGCAAGCTACCCCTCAAACCGACCCACAGACTGATCCACATGCAGCATCCATAGACGCCGCCGCAGAAGAAGCGCTTTCAACAGATCCGGATATCAAAGCCATCGAGGAACGCACTTTGGAAGAAATCGAGTACCAAAAAGATATGGAACTACTGGATCAGACGCCGGACGCTGTCATCCCGGGTCCGGATATCGATGGCTGACCGAACATTTACTTTTTTAACGCTCGTTGCCTGCGTGCTTCCTTGGGATCTGCAATAAGAGGGCGGTAGATTTCGACGCGATCGCCTTCCCTCAACACGTGATCAAGGGGCACTTTACGGCTGAAAATCCCCACCGCTTGAATGGCCATCTTCAACTCTGGAAATTCATCCCGGATGGTGGTCTGTTCAATGCCTTCGGCAACGGTAGTACCTGCCGGGACAGACAGGCCCAGTAACACCTGCTTGTCCGGTGTGGCATAGGCAACTTCAATATGAATCATGGACTGGGGGTTTTCAGAGCCCATAGATTGAGTCAGCGCGTTTGGCAAAGTCATTAACCAACTTGTCGGCAATGTGGGCAAACCCACGGCGAAATGCAGAAGAAATGATCGAACTGGAAAAATCGAAGTTCATACCCAGTGTCACCTTGCTGCCTTCCTCACCCAGGGCCTTGAACTGCCATTCACCGCTCAGATGGCTGAACGGACCATCGACCAGGGCCAGTGTCAGCAGTTCACCGGTGACAAAGCGGTTGCGAGTGGTAAAAGATGTCACAATTCCACCCACTTTTATTTCGAGGCTCGCCAACTGGTATTCTGCGGTTTCTTCATGCACAGTTGCGCCAAGGCACCACGAGAGAAACTCAGGGTAGGATGGCACGTCCTGAACTACACGGAACATATCCATCGAGGAATGCAGGACCAGGGCTGTTCGTTTGATTTCCATTTGAGTCCAATGAAGGGTGTCGCGCAGAGCGTCGCAAGCATAGCATGCGCGATGGTATAGAAAGTAGAATAACAGTCAAGGTGGAGGCGTGGGATCGCGTCCCGGGCAAAAAGCATGAATGACTCAAAAAGTAAGGGTAAAAAGACCATCGCTCTCAACAAGCGGGCACGCTTCGAATTCCTCAATGTGGAATTC
>PVMS01068685.1_pt1 | contig 11661 bp, 8 predicted proteins | sample 1853461 | NCBI WGS metagenome assembly PVMS01 (sample SAMN08582032, study PRJNA380276) | Marine sediment metagenome, whole genome shotgun sequencing project. | isolation source: ocean sediment barecode stripped | collected 2017
CGCTGAGATTATTGGCGAAATCATGACCATCCATCCATTGCAAACACAGACGGGTGGTCGGGTGTGTACCCGTACCAAAAGCAAGACCCGGATCCAGTCGGAGAACGTGTTTCGCCTCCGCCGGTGATTCCTGGTCACCAGGCACAATCCACAGATCCTTGCCAAACTGCATGGGTTTAAACCGATCCAGCCAGACCCGCTCCCACTGCTGATCTTCAAATTTGCGGAAGTTGACCTGCTGTGGCCAATCCACACCGGGGACCAGGCTCAGTATCCGGGTCAGTGATTCAATCGGCGTATCGCCATCGAAGAGCGCGGTCACACAAACCGATGGCCACAACGGGGTTTCACCCACACCTGGCTCAAGCACGGGATCATCCGCGTCATCGGTCAATGTTAAGGCCAATACTGGTTGGTTTTGCAGCAGGCTTTCAACCAGCGGCGCGTTCTCACGTGATACGCGCACACTAAGCTCCAGCCAGGACATGGGTGTTACCGCTATTCGGAAGCCCGATCTACCAGGCGTTTTTCGAGGTAGTGAATATTGAAACCACCTTTGATAAAACCCGGATCGAGCAGCAACCACTTGTGTAACGGGATATTGGTCTTGATGCCGTTCAATACGGTTTCATCAAGGGCAATCCGCATACGCGCGATCGCTGTGGCACGGTCTTCACCATGGGCGATAATCTTGCCGATCATGGAATCGTAATTTGGCGGTACTTTGTAACCATCGTAAATATGAGAATCCACACGAATACCGGGGCCACCTGGCGCATGAAAGCCATCGATCGTTCCCGGGCAAGGCATAAAGGTCTCCGGGTCCTCGGCATTGATGCGGCACTCAATCGCATGACCCTTGATGACGATGTCATCCTGGGTGTAGGAAAGCCTCTCACCCGCAGCCACGCGGATTTGCTCCTTGATCAGATCAACCCCGGTGATCAATTCAGTGACCGGGTGCTCGACCTGAATCCGGGTATTCATTTCGATGAAATAAAACCTGCCACCGTAATACAAAAATTCAAACGTACCTGCGCCGCGATAACCAATGCGCTTACAGGCTTCGACGCAGACTGAGCCGATCTCTTCACGCTGTTCAGGAGTTATTCCAGGGGCCGGTGCCTCTTCGATGACTTTCTGATGACGCCGCTGGGTTGAGCAATCACGCTCGCCAAGATGAATGGCATTACCATGCTGATCGGCCATCACCTGCACTTCGACATGACGCGGATTCTCGAGGAATTTCTCCATGTAGATCGTGCCGTCACCAAATATCGTCTGCGCCTCCTGCTGGGTCAACTGCAGGGCATTCGACAGGTGCGCCTCGGTATGCACCACCCGCATCCCACGACCGCCGCCACCCGCAGCCGCCTTGATAATGACCGGATAGCCGATACGTCGGGCAATTTCATGGTTGTTTGACATATCATCCGTCAACGCACCACCAGAGCCCGGCACACAGGGAACGCCGGCATCTTTCATCGCCTTGATGGCAGACACCTTGTCGCCCATCAAGCGAATGGTTTCCGACCTTGGTCCGACAAAGATAAAACCACTTTGCTCCACACGTTCAGCGAAATCGGCGTTTTCGGCCAGAAACCCGTAACCCGGATGCACGGCAACCGCGTCGGTGACTTCTGTTGCAGCAATAATGGCCGGAATGTTCAGATAACTGTCGGTGCCGGCGGCGGGACCAATACAAACCGCCTCATCTGCCATCGCAACGTGTTTCAAATTACGATCAACGGTGGAATGCACCGCGACAGTCTTGATACCCATGGTATGACAGGCTCGCATGATGCGTAGCGCGATTTCGCCCCGATTGGCGATGACCAGCTTTTCAAGAACAGCCATGACTTAGCGAATAACAAACAACGGTTGATCGTACTCAACCGGTTGCCCGGTCTCGACCAGTATCGCAACCACAGTGCCGGATACATCGGCTTCAATCTGGTTGAACATTTTCATTGCTTCGATGATGCATAAGGTATCGCCTACACCAACGCTCTGCCCAAGGCTCACAAAAGGCTGTGCTTCGGGGCTTGAGGCGGCATAAAACGTACCAACCATCGGCGCAAGGACCGCCTCGCCTTCCGGAATCTGGTCTTCGTCTTCCGCTGCCGTAAGCTCAGGGGCCACTGCCGCAGCTGGCGCTACAACCTGTGGCGCTGCCAATGCAGGCGCCGCCAGCACCGCGCCGCCGCGTACCAGGTGAACAGACTCCTCACCTTCCACGATTTCAATTTCTGTCAGGCTGGACGCTTCTAACAGCTCAATGAGTTTTTTGATCTTTCGTATATCCACGTGCTGTAGCTCCCGGTTCAGGGTTCAATTCGATTCAATATGGCCTGCAGGGCCAGTAAATAGCTCTCGCCACGAAACCCGCTGATCACTCCCATTGCAATATCCGAGAAATAAGTGACCTGCCTGAAAGGCTCGCGTGAACTTACTGCAGATAGGTGGACCTCAACAAAGGGGATATCCACAGCCAATAATGCATCGCGAATCGCCACGCTGGTATGGGTATATCCGGCCGGGTTGATAATAATGTAATCCACCTCATCACGACCCGCCTGCTGAACTGCATCCACCATTTCCCCCTCGGAATTGGTCTGCATATGGTCCAGTTCAATATCGCAACTATCCGCAAATCGCTCAAGCTCCTGCATAATATCCTGTAAGCTGCGGGACCCGTATTGGGCCGGCTCTCGCTGGCCGAGCAAATTCAAATTAGGACCGTTAAATACGCAAACTTTGACCACGAATCAGGTAATCCTCGTCGGGGGCGACAAGTCTGAATGATATCACCGTACTTGTCTACCGTTCGCAACCGTATTGAAGAAGATCGCCGCAATATCAGTGCAAAGAGCGGCCCACAGATTACACAGATTTCACGGATTATTAAGAGCGGGTTTCGTACTAAAGCTTATTGCCGGGGAAGGCCTGGGGTGGGTGCTTGTAGCGCGTCTCAGGAGGAAGGTGCCCGTAGCGCGGCGCCCAGTTGGCACAGCTCTTCAAGAATTCAAAAAATGGACTCCAGATCAAGTCTGGAATGACGTTGGGGAAGGAAATGGATCCCGGATCAAGTCCGGGATGACGTGGGCCGCTCTTCTGCAAGCCAGTCATCACCCCGCTACAACAAGCTGTTTATCAGTCTGGAAATCTCACCCCGGTCAACTTCGCCAGCATATTGCCAGCGAATGATGCCTTCTTTATCGACCAGCACACTGTAAGGCAGCACACCGGTAACATTACCGTAGGCGGCACTGGTGGCCATGACGTCGGCTTCGCCTACCAGGATCGGGTAGCTGATGTTGATTTCCTTGATGAATCTGTTGACCGGCTCAACTTCATCAAGGGCGATACCGACAACTTGAAATCCGCTTGCTGCGTATTCCGAGTGCAGCTCCATTAACATGGGCATTTCTTCACGACAGGGCACACACCAGGTCGCCCAAAAATTAATCAGCGTGGTCTTGCCGATAAACCCAGCACTGGTGACGAACTCACCCGTATTGCTTAGCAATTCGAAATCCGGCTGCTGATTACCAACCAGGACCTGGTTGATGGGTATTTGAAGGGTTGGCGGGGAACTGGTATTTAATCTTGCAGAAAGATAAAACCCTGCCAGTAACGCCAGCAGCGACACCGTCACTATGGTTAAACGCCGCACTAGGGTAATTCCAACACCTTTCTGAGGTGCGCTGCGAACTCTTCCGGCTCAAAATAGCCCACCAGTCGAAAGCCACGCAATTCTTTTCCGTGGCGATCAAAAAACAGGATAGCCGGGGGGCCTATAATTCCATATTCAGACATTAAAGCCTGGTCAATTTCGTCATTGGGTGTGACGTCTGCCTGTAATGGCTGAATTTTTTTGAACAAAGCCTGGATCTCAGGCTCGCCGAAAGTATTGCGCTCCATACGTACGCACTCCACACACCAATCGGCGAAGAAATCCAGCATCGCCGGTTTACCGGCCTGGTTGGCGCGGGATACTGCCACTTCAAGATCGGACAGTGATTTGATCCTCTGGAATGTGACGTGTTCGATGGATGCGGTCCCCGCACCGGCACTGATACTTCCAAGTGGTTCCATCCAGTTGTCTTCACCGGTTGCTGCGCCGATGATTTCAATCGCCCCGAGTAACAACAAAACCAGGCCCATTGATTTCCACAAACGTTTCCAGCCCGATGCCCCTTCGGGGACGCGCTCCAGGGCGCCCATGTAAACACCGCTGGCAATCGCAAGCATGCCCCAAAGCAGCAGAATAACCGGGCCTTGAACGATGCGTTCCAGCATCCAGATAGCCAGGGCCAGCAGGCCGATTCCAAATGCTGCTTTGATTGCATCCATCCAGGGACCGGCTTTAGGCACCAACTTCCCGGCAGACACGCCGAACAGAATCAGTGGAACACCCATTCCCATCGAAAGTGCAAACAATGCGGAGCCGCCCAACAATGCGCTGCCTGAGGCGCCAATGACAATCAGTGCCGCAGCCAGTGGCGGGGCAACACATGGTCCGACGATCAACGCTGATAAAAAGCCCATCACGGCGACGCCGGCCAGGCTGCCGCCTTCCTGTTGTTCACTGGCACGGGTGAGTCGGGTCTGCAGGCTCGCGGGTAATTGCAACTCAAAAAAGCCAAACATGGAGAGTGCCAGCGCAATAAATATGGCGATAAAGACGCTGAGTATCCACGGATTCTGGAACAGCGCCTGCAGGTTTTGGCCAAACAATCCCGCCAGAACACCGGCAACCGTATAGGTGACTGCCATGGCAAGTACAAAAACCAGCGACAACCAGAATGCCCGGGCTGTTGTCATGCGTTCGCCCTGACCCACAATGATGCCGGACAAAATTGGTACCATCGGAAACACACAAGGCGTGAAGGCTAACAGTATCCCGGCAATGAAAAATGCTAACAAGGCGCCGATGGGGTTGTTCAGTAGCAATTGAGCAAGTACGTCCTGCTCTGAAACGGGCATAGTGCTGGCTGCCGTGCTAACGACGGCAACAGATTCTATTTCCGGTGATTCTGTGGTAAGTGCGCCATGGTTAATTGCCTCAGCAGAGGCTGATAATTGTAAATCCACGCTTGAGGTTTGTGGTGGATAACAGATATCACCGTCGCGGCAACCCTGGTAATCCGCTTCCAGGGTAATGCTCTGCTCCTGTCCCGCAGGACGATTGACGCTCAGCGGAATTTCAATCTGCCCGTAATAAACTTCCACCGGGCCAAACTCGGGGTCATCCTTGGTGGTGCCTGTAGGAAATTCCACCTCATAAACTTCAAAGCCGTCATCACCCACGACCCGAAAATCAAACTTGTCCCGATACAGGTAATATCCCGGCTGTGCGGTAAACCGGACCAGTATCGTATCGGCGGTCAGACCAATGGCCTCGTAAACAAAGGCTTCATCTGGCTGCAGAGCGGGTTCGCGATAGGCTGAATCCATTTCCAGACCATCAATCGGTTGATTAAATATGTCCGCCAGTGATGGTACCGGGTCTGCTACGACTGACTCTGATGGGACTGGTTCTACCGCTGGGATTGATGCTGCCATATTTGGCGCAGGCGGCAAACTGATCAGCAGCAACTGTTCAGTTGGCGGGTAGCACAGCACATTCTCCAGACACCCTTGAGACCGTACCTGCAGACTGAATATATCCAGGCCGGCAGGAACGGACATCAAAGGCACACTGATGGTCAGACGATCGTGATACTTGACGACCTCTTCGCCGAGCAATTCATCAAACTTACGTTCGCCTTCCGGAATATCAGGCTCGCCAAGCACCAACCCCGGGGTGTCAGTCGTAAACCTCAGGAATTTGTTGTTATACAGATAATAACCATCAGCAATGTCCCAGCTGACCTCGATGCTCTGCCGATTGTCCGTATGCGCAGAAATTTGAAAGACCTCACCAAATTCCTTGATCTCATCAAATTCAAGTGCGCTTGCCAACAGAGGCAGTATTAACAACAGGCTTGATAGCCATTTCATTTTTGTATTTTTCATCATCGAATATGACCGTGTTCAGCCTGGTTTGCGTTCATCGCTCGACAATAGACGCTACATCCGTTGAGTAGTTTCATTATCGAGGTCGCAAATTTTACCTGAACAGCCACGCCAGGGCCGAGGTTTTCTTGTCCGGGCTTGAACAAAAGCCTATACTAACCGACCGTTCGGTCAGTTCAGGAAAGAGCAGAGACAGCAGATATGCAAGCCCCCACCGTTAATAAAGCAAATTACTCCAGTGGCGAACAGGCCATATTGGAAGCCGCCGAAACCCTGTTTGCCGAAAAAGGTTTTGATGCTGTCTCCATGAGCGCCATTGCCCGTCTGGCCAATTCCAGCAAACCCAATATTTATCATCATTTTAAAAACAAGGACGATTTGTACCTTGCCGTCATGAAAACTGCAATCCAGCGCTCATCTGCATTGCTGGATACTCTGGAAGATGCGCCCGGTACCTACGGCGAGCATCTCGCGGGCTTTTCCGCCGGTCAGTTGCAGAACATCCTGACCCACAGTCGTAGCACACAGCTTATCTTGCGAGAAGCCTTATCCGGCGGTTCACAACGCGGGCAGGAAATTGCCAAGCATGTTGTGGGTGACGTATTTACACGAATTGTAGCGATGGTGCGTTCAGGTCAACAGGACAATGAATTCCGTGCAGACATCGACCCGGCACTGGCGGCTTTCATGATCGTCGCTGCAAACATGTTTTTTTTCCAGGCCAGCCCGGTCATGGAACACATACCCGAAGCTAATTTTTCCGGTGACGCCAAGGCATTCAGTCAAGGCGTCATGGACATCATGTTCAATGGCGTAGTCAAGGAAGGTACTAAGCAATGATAAAGAAAACGTCAATGATTCTCGTTGTTACTACGACAATGATTTTGCAGATCAGCGCGTGCAGCAAAGATGATTCGGCCGCCACTGAGGCCGTTGAATCCAATGCGGTCCTGATTACCACCCAACAAGCAAAAGTCACGGATCTGCCAATATGGCTGCAAACGGTTGGACAGATCCATAGCCGGACTGTACCTACTCTGGCCGCGGAAGTGGAAGGACGCATCACACGGGTGAGCGCCGATACCGGTGATGCAGTTGTGGAAGGACAACTACTGGCAGAAACTGATACTTCAACCCTGCTTTTGCAGCACCAGGCGGCCGAGGCCGGTCTTGAGCGCCTCAGTGTACACATCGCCAACGGTGAACGCCGGGTGGACCGCTACCAGACCCTGTCTTCAAAAAACCTGTCCTCGCAAACCCAACTGGATGACGCCAACGAACAATTGGCTGCGTATCGTGCCGACTACAAGGCCGCCGTTGCTCAGTTGGCGATAGTTGAGGATTCGCTGACCAAATCCCGGGTTGTCGCACCTGTTACCGGTATCATTCAACAACGGCACATTTCCACCGGTGATTTTGTAAAACGTGGTGAAGCCTTATTTGAAATCACCCAGCCTAAACACCTGCAAGCCTGGCTGCCATTTCCTGAAACCGTCGCACTCAAAATTCGTGTTGGTCTGCCGGCAAAAATATACAGCCCGCTGACCCCGGGTGAATTTGCCCCGGGCAAGATCACGCAACTGCAACCATCTGTTGGTCTGGGCAGCCGGGCCGTTTTGGCCATTGTTGATCTGGAGGACCCCGGCAAATTGAGGCCCAGGGCAACACTTTCCGGAAAGGTGCTGATTGAAACCCGCCAAAAAGCCGTGATGGTCCCGGTCATTAGTGTGGTACGCCGACCAGCCGGCGAGTTGGTCTATGTCATCAACGGAGACAAGGCCGAAGCTCGCCTGGTTGAAAAAGGCCATCACCAGGATGGCCTGGTTGAAATAATTTCCGGCTTGCAAGGTGGTGAAACAGTTGCGGTGGATGGCGCAGGCTTTTTAACCGATGGCGCCATTGTAAAGATCGAAAAGCCAACTGTTGAGAGCACAAATAATTGAATTTACCTGAACTATCCATCAGGCGGCATGTGTTCGCCTACATGCTCTCTGCTGTGTTGGTGCTGTTTGGCATTATCAGCTACAAGGACATCGGTATTGATCGCTATCCAACGGTTGAGTTTCCAATGATTTCGGTGGTCACGATATTACCCGGTGCCACGCCCGAAATTGTTGACTCCAGCATCACCAACCTGATCGAAACTTCGGTCAACAGCACGCCCGGGATCGATCATATCGAATCCAACTCCTCACCCGGTGTGTCGGCAATCAATATCCGCTTCAAAATGGACAAGGACGTCAATATCGCGTTCAACGAAGTCCAGTCGCGCGTCAACCAGGTATTGCGGGACCTGCCGAATGAGGCAGAACCACCAGTAGTGGCAAAAATCGAGTTTGGCGCATTACCGGTCATGTGGCTGACCCTGACCGGCGACCGCACCTTACAGCAACTGAACCAGTACGCCCGCAACATCATCAAGAAGAAGCTTGAGACCATTGATGGGGTCGGCGAAATCCGTCTCGGCGGCGAGCAACGCCGTACCATACGGGTCAACCTGAATCCCACCCGCATGAAACAGCTTGGCATCACCGTGCCCGATGTCGTGCGTATGTTCAATCGCGAGCATTTACGCCTGCCCGGCGGCTTCCTGATCAGCCACGGCAAAGAGGAGCTGCTCGAGCTCGACCTCGAATATCACAGCCCCGAAGAACTCGGCGAGATGATCGTCAGCTATACCGGCGGCGCTCCACAACGCTTACACGACTTCGCCGAGATCGAGGACGGCCTGGCAGATTTCCGGCAACTGGCAAGGTTCAATGGTGTACCGACCGTTGGCATCGGTATCGTCAAGGTACAAAACGCCAATACGGTGGCGATGGTGGACGAGATCACACGGCGCATGAATGAAGAAATCATACCGCGTCTGCCGCCTGGAATTGAACTGCAGGTAGCCCACAACGACGGTGCCCTGGTGCAGGGAATTATCGATTCACTCGAAGAACATCTGCTCTCCGGAACCCTGTTGACCGCCCTGGTGGTTCTGCTATTTCTCAAAAACCTGCGCGCGACTCTCATTATTGCTGTAGCGATTCCGGTCTCGTTATTGGGTGCCATCGCCGTCATGTTTTTCCTGGGCTACACCTTCAACACCATGACCATGCTGGGGCTGTTGTTACTGATCGGGGTGGTGGTCGATGACGCCATCGTGGTGCTGGAGAACATTTATCGACACGCGGAAGAGCATGGGTCCGGGCCTGTAGAGGCGGCCATCCACGGCACCAGCCAGGTGGTGTTCGCAGTGATGGCAGCAACCCTGACCCTGGTTGCCATTTTTGCACCTGTCATTTTCATGCAGGGCATCATTGGCAGATTTTTCGAAGCCTTTGCAATCGTCGTAACATTTGGCGTACTGGCATCGTTGTTTGTATCCCTGACACTCACACCCATGCTCTGCTCCCGTTTCCTCAAGGTTGAAAAGAAACATGGAAAACTCTACTACCTGATCGACCGCGGATTTAATGCGCTGGACAGGGCCTACATCAGGCTTCTTGATATGGCGCTGAGTCACCGGCGATTGGTGGCATGGATCACACTGGCTGTGGTGCTCTCAAGCGGGTATTTCTTCACCCACACCGGCTCAGGTTTTATGCCGGTACAGGATGAGGGCCGCTTTTTGATCAGCGTAAAAACACCACTTGGTTCCTCCATCAGCTATACAGAAGAAAAACTGATAGAGATTGAAAAAGTCCTTGAACAGGAAAAAGACATCGCCGGATATTTTGTAACCGTTGGTGCCGACCAATCAAAACAGGTCAGCAAAGCCAGTTTCCTGGTACGCATGGTGCCCTGGGAGGAGCGCGACATCGCCCAGGTGGATATGATCCAGAAACTTCGTATCGAGCTTGCCGGGCTTGCCGGCGTGAAGACCTTCCCTTCACCCATGCCAATGGTCAGTGGCAACCGCGGTGAACCACTGCACTTTATTCTTAGCGGCCCGGATCTGAATGAGGTCGCCCGTCTGGCCAAAATCGTTCATCAACGTTTAGCCGGTATACCCGGAATGGGCGACCTTGATCTGGAGCTTCAACTTGACCTACCGCAGCTTGAAACGAAGCTAAGACGCTCTCTGGTTCGCAGTCTTGGCCTGTCCTCAGAAGACATTGCCATGGCCATCAACGTGCTGGCCAGTGGTATGGACATTGCCCGTTACAATGACGACCCCGGCGATGGCGAACGCTATGATATACGTCTGAAAGCCGGACAGGGCGAGCTGGAATACGGCGAGGACATTGCCAATATCTATCTGCGCTCAGGCGATGGCGAAATGGTCAGCCTCGCCAACCTGGTGACCCTGACACCCAAGCTGGGCGCTGCGGTTATCTCGCGTCACGACCTCCAATACGCCGCCAATTTCTTCAGTACACCCACGGTTTCACTGGGTGAGGCCGTTACCCTGGTCAATGAGGCAACCGTTAACCTGCTTCCTATCGGCTATGAAATCAACATGTCCGGACGTGCGGAAGAGTTCGGCAAAACCGCCTTTTACCTGCTCTTCGCCTTCGTTCTCGCCATCATCCTCGTGTACATGGTGCTGGCAAGTCAGTTCACTTCATTCGTCCAGCCAATCCTCATCATGGTCGCCCCGCAGCTGGCCATCATCGGCGGTGTTATCGCACTCTGGGCCACCGGTCACACCCTGAACATGTTCTCCATGATCGGCCTCGTACTATTAATGGGCCTGGTCGCCAAGAACTCGATTCTGCTGGTCGATTTAACCAATCAGCGTCGTCGCGAGCGTGGCTTAAGTATCGAGCAATCCTTAAAGGAAGCCTGCCCAATCCGCCTGCGGCCGATCCTGATGACATCACTGACCATCATCCTTGCCATGCTGCCGGCTGCCTTTGGCGTCGGCGCCGGTTCAGACAGCAACGCACCAATGGCAGTAGCAGTTATCGGCGGAATGCTGAGTTCAACGTTGCTTTCGCTGGTGGTGGTGCCCGCTGTCTATTCTCTGGTTGAAAATGCGCTGGAGCGCAGAATTGAAAGCCATGGTGTGACGTCATGAACAAACTTTTACGAAATTTGTTGATACCTGCACAGCAACAGGATAAGAATATCCATAGACATCCAACTAAATTTTGATTAAAAACCCCTTGAAAATCTACCCAACAACAAAAATCCTGGCCCTGGCAATCCTGCTGTACTCAACGCAGCTTGCCGCCCAGGAAAATAGATCTGCACCGGGTGTCGTGGTCGTTGCAGTAAGAATGCAGGCCTTTCCATTATCTGCCGAAGCACTTGGCAACGCACGCGCCAATGAATCGGTAGATATCCGGCCTAAAATCTCCGCGGCACTGGCTTCCATTCATTTTGAAGAAGGACAAGAGGTCGTCGCAGGTGATGTGCTGGTCAAACTGGATAACCTGGAACAGGTAGCAGACCTGGCGGCCGCGAGGGCTGCGTTGGTGGAATCTGATGCGAGTTACCAGCGTTCAAAAGAGCTGTTTCAGAACAACGTGGTTGCAGAGTCGCAACTACTGCAGGATGAGGCTCGTAAAGTCGCCGGGGAGGCGCTGGTCTCTGTTGCCGAGGCGCGTCTGGCGGACACCATCGTGCGTGCGCCGTTTGCCGGACGTATCGGATTGCGACGGGTTTCGATTGGCAGCCTGCTCAGTCCTGCTACCGTTATAACCACAC
>PVMS01058238.1_pt1 | contig 11659 bp, 10 predicted proteins | sample 1853461 | NCBI WGS metagenome assembly PVMS01 (sample SAMN08582032, study PRJNA380276) | Marine sediment metagenome, whole genome shotgun sequencing project. | isolation source: ocean sediment barecode stripped | collected 2017
CGTTTTTTTACTTATAGTCGTGGCACTATAATTAAAAAAACGAAAAAGCTTAGTGAGTTAAATCACCTAGTTAATTGATGTTAGGGTTAGTTAGAGCACCATCATTTTGCATGATCTTGGCTAGTTCAGTAGTAAAAATTGCGGCATCTGAGGCAGAAAGGTGTGACCATTCAGGGCAAACAAAATTGTTCAATTGATCATAATCTTCAAAATGATACCCCTTTACATTTGCCTGAATTACAACTTGGTCCCAAAAATCATTTCTTGCAAAAAAAAGACTTTCACCCATTCTTGAACCGCCTGTTGAAGGGCATCTCAAGAGAATTAGTTTGCCACCTTTTTCTTTGAATTTCAGGACATCTTCCATAAAGTACGCTATAACTCCATCCTTGTTAGGAGGAGGTGAATTCTCTCCATACCAACGCCAAACTTTTGATATAGAATGCGCAAAAGCTGTATCAGTTACAGTTCTTTCCGTCATCTTGGAATTTCGGTCTTCATCAATATCCTTAAAATTGAAAAGAGGTGGTCGTCCTTCCTGAATTCTGTTGCCTGTTTTAATTCTTTTTAGTAATGTTTTAAGATCAATGGGGTCGGCTGTTTCTGTTTCAGTGGAAGCTAAAAAAGCGATATTTTTTTGTAACGGAAGAGAAATAATATGATTCAATCGTTCCGCATATGTTCGGTCATGAAAGTGATCTATACGAGCCTGCGGCCATGTCCAGGACACAGAGGTTGCTATGTCATAATCAAAAAACACCGGAGGAGCAATTCCAACAATGATAGTGCCATTATAATCTGAATTTTCAACAATGTCTCTGAATACGGGTAGAGGAGAACAGCCCTCTGAAGCTAACTGAATAGGGCGTTTGCCAGTTACCTGTTCCCATTCATCAAGCTGAATATCAAATAACACTCTCGAAGCGCCTAAAAGTAGCACATCATTTTTTGTAGCTTTATCTACTCTTGCTCTTTGTATTGCCCATAGGTCTTTGTTATCATCTAAATCTGGATAATATCCATTAGAACGCCAATATAGTTCCCAGGCACTCAATCCAATTACACACAATATAATTGCAATGAGAAATGATTTCTTTAAGTTCATTTAGTTTAGTTTTTAGTTAATAGTAGCAATTAATTGAAATATCCTTGTATGTGAAATAATCGCATACAAAGGTTTTCACTTTTTTGATTAATCAGTTAGTAATATTTAATTTATTTAGGCCTATTTTACAGCTTCAGCTACCTGTTTGGTATCGGTATATTGCTGGAATATAACAACTTTACCACTTTTAAGTGTCCACACATGAGCAACCTGGGCATTGATCTCCTTGCCAGTATTCTTATTTTTGGCTTGGTATCTCCCTGTTGCCAGCACCATATTATTAGACATGTCGGTTAACTGCAATTCACCAATTTTCCAATATTCCCAGTCCGCCCCAATACGCGCTAAAACACCTTTATTAAAAGAATCCGGGCCAATATATGGACTTCCATCTGCGTAGATAAAATTTTCAGCTTCATTCCATTCTACTTTTGGGTCCAGGACAGCAAGAAAAGCAGGAATATCCCCTTTGGCAAAATTATCGTAAATACTTTTCACAATTTCGAAATTGGATTGATATCCTTCCTCATTCATTCTGGCAGCTTCTCTTTCCTTAAGTGCTGCTGCAAGAGAGGATGTGTCATAAAAGGCGTATTCTTCAACAATTTTAGCATCAGTAAATTGAAGTGCAAGATGTACTGGAACGGTAAGTTCTTTCTCGGTTTCATTAATTGTTCCTTTCCAGTTGCTCCAGAAATAGACCCATTTGTCATCCTTATCATCAATTATCATTTCAATATACGTTTCCTCTTCAGAAAAACCATAACTGGAATAGTCTGCAAGTGTTTCTTTAAATCCGTCACTTAGTTGTTTCGAGGAAATACTTTCCGTACTATTATGATACACTTTTGCAGTATCGGAGTAATGATTGATCCAATTTTCCCAATTTCCATCTTCGTAATCCTTTATCAAGGCTTTAGTAACATCTATTTCGGGTGAAGTATTGGTCCATCGTTGGGGTTGCTCTTGACAAGCGGTTAGAAATACCAGTGCAAGTGCTAGGGTGATTAATTTTTTCATGATTTATAGTTTTAGTTAGTAGTTTTAAATGAATTTATCTTTTCAAGAAAAGGAATATTATCATTTAACACTCGCTAATATATATAAAAAAAAATAATTGTTAAAAAACGGCTAAAATATTGGGAATTAGTATTATAAAAGTTCCTATATTTATATAAAACTAATACTCTTAAAAAATGAAAAAATTATTTATATTCTATGTTCTTATATTACTTCTGACTTCCTGTTCAAATCAGACAAAAATACCTTGCTTCGCATGGATTAGTAGTGATAAAAATGCTACAGATCAGGAATTGAAAATGCAATTTCAAGATTTAAAGGACAAAGGTATCGACGGTTTGATGTATCATGGAGGTCAGGACCCGGAGACCTATAAGCATATTGGAAAAATTGTAAAGGAAGTAGGAATGGAATTTCATGCATGGATTCCAACGCTTATTCAACATAACAATCCAAAATTAAAGCCGGAATGGTATGCGTTGAACGGATTGGGTGAATCGGCTTATGATAAACCAGCCTATGTGTCGCATTACCAATTTGCCTGTCCCAATAAAAGAGAAGTAATTAAATTTTTAGAAGAGCTTTATGGCAGTGTGGCTGATATTGAGGAAGTTGATGGAATTCATTTGGATTTTATCCGATTTCCGGATGTAATACTCGCACGCGGATTATGGGAAAAATACGGGCTGATTATGGATAAAGAATATCCCAATTCGACTATTGCTATTGTGATAAGTGCGTAGAAGATTTTATGGAAACAACAGGGATCAATATTAAAGAAGTCGAAGATCCTTCTCAGGTAGGGGCCTGGAAACAGTTTCGCTATGACCTGATAACAAAATTAGTGGATCGTTTAGCGGATATTGTGCATGCTAAGAACAAGCAAATCAATGCTGCTGTTTTCCCGGGGCCAAATTCCATAGCTAAAAAAATTGTAAGACAAGAATGGGATCAATGGGATTTAGATGCTTTTTATCCAATGAATTACAACGATTTTTATTTAGAAGGTACTGAATGGATTGGTGAAGTGACCAAAGAGGGTGTGACATCAATCAATAACAGTAAGCCCATTTACAGTGGATTGTTCATTTGCCCAAATCCTGAAAATAAAGGCGATGAATCTGATCCTGAAAATCATGGATTATTGCCTGAAGAATTGGAAGCCGCCATACGGGAGTCCATGGTGAATGGTGCTGCTGGAATTTGTCTATTTACACCCAAAAGAATGACCGAAGCTCATTGGGAAGTATTTGAAAAGGCTATATACAAGGACTACAATAAATAAGATAATACACTGTATAACAAAAATATAAATAATAATAAATGAAGTTATACTTTAATTAGAAATTGTATCTGTCTTCATGTACAAATTATCATAAATGGCGTTTAGTAATGATCCGTTATCACCATTGAATTGCCAGAACATGATACCCCCTAATTGCTCGTTTTTTACATAATCAACTTTAAGTTGAATTGACCTCGGATTTTCATAAGTTATGAACATTGAATCTTTACTACGCCAGATGTAGGGAGCTTTGGCATCATTGTCCCAATGGGCCTTAAACTCTGAGTTTCCAGCCAGGCTATCAACAAGGTCATTATAATTATATGTTCCGGTTTTTCCTGTAGTTGGCTTATACAAACCATTGGTTGAGGGCTTTGTTCCTTTCCACCATTTTCCATAAAATGGCACTCCCAGGACAATTTTATTCACAGGAATCCCTGCGTCTACATGTTGTTGTACGGCTATACGTGCACTTCTGGGTGGTTTATAGTTATCACGCCCCGTTACCTCCAAATTTGCATGATGTCCGGTCACACGATCTCCTCCGCCATAAAAATCATAGGTCATTATATTGATGAAATCCAGATATTTATGGGCTTCACGCATATTGGTATGATCCAGGTATTCTTGGAAGGCACCTGTTGCAATGGTTAATAGGTAACTGTTATTTTCCGTGGACATCGAATCTAATTTTTTTCGAAGCAATTTTAATATTTCGGTGAAATTCTCTTTATCTTCCGGTCTGTGTATATTGTCATTTCCATTGAGACCCGGATATTCCCAGTCAAGGTCAATTCCATCAATTTTATGTCGAAGCATAAAGTCTATAGCGCTGTTCGCAAATATTTGTCTGGACGCTGAAGTCAATACAGCATCTGAAAAGCCGCCTGACCAGCCCCAGCCACCGACTGAAATTAAAATTTTCAAATGTTCATTGACTTTTTTTAGTTTGTTGAGCTTTTTAAATGTTTCTGTATCTGAAGAATTCGCTTCAACGACCTTACCGTCATTGATATTGGCAAAGGCATAATTTATATGTGTTATTTGAAGTGCTTTTTCGAGGTCTTCACCCCAATTATCCTCCAATCTATGTACATAAGCAATTACTTTTAATTCCTTTTTTGTGGATCTTGAAATATTTTTTTTAGATTTCTCTGAAGTGCAACCTGTTAGCATTAATAATGAGCATACGGCAATAAATAAATATTTTAACATGATAGTGTAAATTTTAGTATTTAAAATTACCATAAAAATATGGATTTTCTTAGCTAATTTTTCAATAATTAACTATTGATCAAAGTGCTGTATTCTCTTTCGTATTGTGTAGGTATGAAATAGTACAAATACACCTGTTGCGGCTACAATATGCTTTAGTGAATGTCCGCTTAGCACTTTTAAAAAATGATGTACCTCATAGTCGAAGTGTTCCAATAATTTAGAGATTATATAAGCGAACAATAATAACCAATACCCAATGGTTAAATTATAGTCAGATTTAAAGAAAATAAGAATGACAGGTATTGCCAGCATCGGGTAGAACTGAACGAATGCATAAAAACTAAGATCGCTAAAAACAACCCAATATAAAACAGCTAATAATCCTGTGATCAGTAATGGGAATAGAAGTGTCCGGCCTTTTCCAGCACTAATAAATTCACTGATCACAATAGAGAATAAGGCCATAAAAGCGATGGTCATAGGTATTCTGTCCCAAACCAGTGTATGATCATCTGGATTCAAATGGTAATATCCAGAGCCAAAAGCAACAAGTAATACGCCCAGAAAAAACAGTAGATATTGTGTTTTTATCAAGGCAATTGAGTTCAGTTTATACAAACCTAAAAAACCAACAATGAAAAAAGGTACATTTGATATGACATTCCAAAAATTAGGAATATTTAGCAAGGTTCGATTGTCACTAAAGTTATGATATACTTCATCCTGTTCAATCGGGGAAGCTATGAACATTCCTACGAGTGATAAAACAGCGAGAATTGTAAGTATAAAATATCCTGTATTTTTCTTTTTCATCTGTTTATCTTTATAGTTTTATAAGCCATCAAAACAAGTCCAGCTGATTTAAATTTTGTTGATCTAAAAGACTTGCAAGGAGATCGCAACTGTATGGATACGCAAATTTTTTATAATCTTCTCCTTTCAGCCATAGCTGCTCATCACTTTTCTCCAGAATTACAGGCATGCGCTGTTTCGTGTTGTGAATTTCACTCATCAATTCATTGGCCTGTGTGGTTATTATCGCATAAGAATTGATTGTATCACCTTCAAAATTCGTCCATTTGGTATGAATACCTGCAATCGAAAATAAAGATGCATCTGGTAATGTAATTAAGTATTTTTGCTTCCTGGAACCGTTTTTAGTTAGCCACTGCCATTCATAAAAGCCATCCGCAATAATTAAACATCTGTTCTGTATAACATCTTTGAAGGATCTTTTTTCATTCAAAGTCTCAATACGGGCATTTAAGGTGTAATTTCTTATAGTATTATCCTGTGACCAGTCGGGAATCAATCCCCAATGAAATAATTGAGCTTTTTTTGGTTCATAATTAGTAATGACAGGTGTTTTAGGGAAGTCAAAAGCACTGCAGAACTCGATTGGCTCGTAATTATTCAGCGCATCAATTGCAGCATTGAAACGTTCCAGTATTTCTTCTCTTTTTTTTATTAAACGTGTTTGATAGCACATTGATTTAGGTATTAGTTCAGAGATATCACAGTTTCAGGATTGTTCTTTAAATAAGCGTTCAAAATACGTTTTATATCGTTATTGTCATTTAGCATTGTGATCAATTCTAAATAATCATTTGGCGCTTTTATTTTTTTACGTTTGTTAATATAACCAAAACCTTTGTAAATGCCATTTAAAATCAACACGCAAGCGTATTCATTATTGTTGCGTCCCTTTTCTTTGATCATAAAATTCTCAGTTTTAAATCGAATAGAAGTAACGGCTTTTTGCACTCTGTCATTATAGATGGTAATTGGTTCTTCATTCCTGCAAATTCCTTTACACTTCTTTATTTGGTAGTGAAAACAACTGCTTACATTGGTTTGTAAATGACAATATTTTGGACACAGATCAAAGTTTTCGCATAAATTCTCCAAAAACACGCGACATTCGGTGACATTATAAAATTTCATGAGCGGATTTGAAACGAGCTTTAACCTGTTATAAGCAACGTGTAAAATTCCGTCTCTGTCCTCATAGCTGAATAATCCAATACTTTCCTGAGCCCGTCTTTGAGCCCTGTTATATTTTGGAAATATTTTCTTTATTTCCGAGGATTCCAGGAGTAAGGCCACAAGTTCACTTCCCGTTTCAATAAAACCAACATTACTGGTTTCCATGCACATGGTAATTTCTTTCTTTGCGGTATCGTAAAAATGACTTATTACACGTTGCTTGATATTCTTTGCCTTTCCAACATAGATGATTTTGTCGTGCTCATTTTTAAAATAATAAACACCTGCTTTTTCAGAAAGATTGTCAACAATTTTTTTTGACAACATAGGCGGTAATGTGGCTTGTCGGGAACGCGGATTTAAAAAAGAGCTGAATACTCCTTTATGATCGCATTGCAACAGTTTTTCGAATAGAACGGTTGTTGCTTCAGCATCGCCTCTTGCCCTGTGTCTATTCGTTATTGTGATGTTTTGAGACCTGCAAATTGCTCCTAAACTATACGATTTTAATCCGGGTAACAGTTTTCTGGATAAGCGAATAGTGCAGAGTTTTTTTCTTCTGAAATCAGCCCCCAGATCTTTGAACTCATTTTTAATGATATTATAGTCAAAGTTTACACTATGGGCTACAAATATGTTGTCTTTTGTTATCTCAGATACTTTTTTTGCAATTTCATAAAACTTAGGGGCATTGCTTACCATTGCATTGGTAATACCTGTTAAACTGGTGATAAAGGGAGGAATGTTGCACTCCGGGTTTACAAGGGTTGTATACTCATCTATCACTTTTTCACCGTCATAAATGAATATAGAAATTTCGGTAATTTTTGAACCTGTAAATCCGTTCCCGGTGGTTTCTATGTCAACAATTGAATACATTACTGCAAGGACTTTTCCAACTCTTTCAATTCAACACCTAATTGTGTCAGCATTGTTGCGATACTGCTTATTTTTAATTCGTGTTCATCGTATTCTTGTGTGTTTATACTGCAGGTAAATTCCCATAATTCCAATACTTCATCAATGGGAATATAATAGGGGTCGTATTTTTTATTATCAGATGCCAATAACAACATGCGATGCTCTTCAATTTTGTTGTACACTCTTTTGTAGACCATACCTTCACTTGATGAAAGTACTATATAGGTTTTGCCGTCTTTTACATCTCTGATATCTTCAATAAATCGGGCAACAATATAGGAGCCACTTTTTACGGGCAGCATGGAGTCTCCCTTGATAGGAAAAGCCCTATGTGTTCCGGTAGGCAAAAAAGGCAATTTAATTTTGTTCAGATGTTCTATGTATTCCGGATCGGAATAACCTCTTAAATATCCTGCGGATGCTTCTACAGGGATGATCTCAATCAAATCCTCGTTTGCACCATCAACTGTAATCGGGAATAACACTCTTTTATTGCCGATTTCAATAAAGGAAACGTCTGTTGCAGCAGACAAATCATTTTTTATCAGAATGTCCAGCGGAATATTGAAATATTCAGACAAATCAACTAAAAAATCAATAGGAGGGATGGCTCTGTTTTCTTCGTAAGAACTGATTCTTGAGCGAGATACTTTCAGATCTTCTGCAAATTGTTCTTGTGTTAAACCTTTTAAGCTTCTGATATGTTTGATGTTATTTGATAAATATTTCATAATGCTAATATAATGAGCAACAACTGCTAATATTTTGAGCTAATTTAGCAAAAAAAAAGATTCTAAAAAATTATTTTATAAAAAATGTATCTGAACACCCATACTTATTACAGTTTACGATATGGAACTATAAAACCGGAAGAGTTGTTGCAGCAGGCATTCCGGCAAGGTGTCAGCACTTTGGCATTGACCGATATAAACAGTACTTCTGCAAGTTTAGACTTTGTGCGCCTGGCTCCAAAATATTCGATAAAACCAGTTCTTGGAGTAGATTTCAGAAACGGTGCACAACAACAATTTGTGTGCCTTGCAAAAAATAACACGGCCCTGCAACGTTTAAATGAGTACTTATCAGCAATTTTACATGCTGAAAAAAAGCACATTCCAAACCGTCCTGAATACATTCCGGATACGTATGTGATCTATCCTTTTCAGCACAATATAGATAGGCTGGAAGAACATGAATTTATTGGAGTGAAGCCGTCAGATTTAAATCAATTAAAATTTTCAAAATGGGTGAAACAACAGGAAAAACTGGGCGTATTGAAAACGGTATCATTTCAAAATAAAAAGGGATTCAATACACATCGTTTATTAAGAGCTATTGGCAACAATACATTGTTGAGCAAACTTCCAATTACTGAGCAGGGAAATGAGTCGGACGTGATGATTCCTGAAGAAATATTGAAAGGGATCTATGCTGAATATCCTCAAATCCTGAAAAACACACAGCATATTTTGGAACAATGCAGCGTATCATTTGATTTTTCAAAGAACAAGCCTAAAAATCAAAAAACATATAGTTACAATGCAGCATTGGACTATAAATTATTGAAGAGATTGGCCTATAAGGGATTGAATTATCGATACAAAAAAATTGGAAAGCGAATTTTTACCAGACTTGAAAAAGAACTTCAAATTATCAAAGAGAAACAATTTGTTTCCTACTTTTTGATCAACTGGAAAATTTTAAAATATGCCAGAAAAAAGAGTTATTATTATGTTGGAAGAGGTAGTGGAGCTAACAGTATTGTTGCCTATTTACTGCGAATTACGGATGTTGATCCTATTGAATTGGATTTATATTTCGAAAGGTTTATAAACCTATACAGAACCAATCCGCCTGATTTTGATTTGGATTTTTCGTGGCGAGACAGAGATGATATCATGAATTATATCTTCAAAAGATTTAAAAATACGGTATTGATCGCTGTTTACAATACCTTTAAATACAAGGCATCAGTTCGGGAAATGGGGAAGGTCTTCGGACTTCCAAAAGAAGAAATAGACAAACTTTCTTTAGGCCAGTTTGTTGTAAATAAACTCGATAATTTGTCCAGACTGGTATTGGTATACAGCAAGCTGATAAAAGGTTTCCCCAATTATTTAGGCATTCATCCGGGCGGAATCTTAATTTCAGAAAAGCCCATCAGTTACTACACAGCTACATTTTTACCACCTAAAGGATTTTCAACCACGATGTTCGATATGGTTGTTGCTGAGGATATTGGCTTGTACAAATTTGATATTTTGAGTCAGCGTGGTTTGGGAAAAATAAGAGAAGCGGTTACGATTGTGGAAAGCAATCATCCAAAACACCCTGCTATTGATATTCACGATATAAAACGCTTTAAAGAAGATGAAAAAATTAAAATTATTTTAAGAAATGCGAAAGCCATAGGTTGCTTTTATGTGGAGTCACCTGCAATGCGTATGCTGCTGAAAAAATTGCAGGTTGATAATTATTTGGGATTGGTTGCAGCGAGTTCTGTAATACGTCCCGGAGTTTCAAAATCAGGAATGATGCGGGAATATATCAAAAGATATAGAAATCCGGAACGAAGAAAAGATGCACACCCTATTTTATTGGATATCATGCCTGAAACTTATGGCGTTATGGTATACCAGGAAGACGTGATAAAAGTAGCACATTATTTTGGAGGGTTGAATTTAGGCGAAGCCGATATGTTGCGGCGTGGCATGAGTGGGAAATTCAGGTCGCGTGAGGAGTTTTTAAAAGTTAAAAATCGTTTTTTTGAAAACTGTAAAACCAAAGGACATAGTTTTGAACTGACCTCAGAGATCTGGCGGCAAATTGAAAGTTTTGCAGGATATGCATTTGCCAAAGGACATTCAGCTTCTTATGCTGTTGAGAGCTATCAAAGTTTATTTTTGAAAGCTTATTATCCTTTGGAATACATGGTTGCTACACTTAATAATTTTGGTGGTTTTTACCGTCCTGAATATTATGTTCACGAAGCCCGAATGCATGGAGGAATCATTCGCCCGCCAACGATCAATAAATCAGATTATCAAAATTGTATTGAAGGCAATATTATTTATTTAGGTTTTATCATGTTACACTCTTTTGAAACTAAAAATGCTGCTAAAATTGTGATGGAACGCACAAAAAACGGACTGTTTTCAGGTCTGGATGATTTTATAGACAGAGTTGCCATATCACTGGAACAAATTGCAATTTTAATCAAGGTAAACGCCTTTAAATTCACAGGAAGAAACAAACGTGAATTGTTATGGGAAGCTTATATGAAGGTAAACAAGGTGTGTTTGGAAGAACAGGTCATGACCTTGTTCAAGACAGAAAGAATAAGCTATAAAACACCTCATTTAACAAGTTCATCACTTGAAGATGCTTTTGATGAAATGCAATATATTGGTTTCCCCTTATGCAGTCCGTTTGACTTGTTAACTGTACCCTTGCAACAGCATTTATTTGCGAATGACTTTATAAAGTGTGTTGGAAAAACAGTGACTGTTTATGGCTATTATGTCACCGTAAAAAGAACAATTACCTCTAGAGGAGATTTGATGTATTTCGGAACTTTTGTCGATGTAAAAGGCGACCATATTGATACGGTACATTTCCCGCCTTCCGCTAAAAAATATCCATTTAAAGGAAGAGGTGTTTATCTGTTGGTTGGTAAAGTAACCGAAGAATTTGACTGTGTTGCTGTTGAAATAAAAAAAATGGAAAAACTGGCTATTATTCAAGATCCCAGATATGCCGAAGAAAATAAAAAAATAAGCGTATGAATGCCTTAGAACGCTCTATTGTACATATGGATCTGGATACTTTTTTTGTGTCGTGTGAAGGCTTGATCGATAGTCGGTTAAATGACAAACCCGTACTTATTGGAGGAACTTCCGATAGAGGGGTAGTGGCATCATGCAGCTATGAAGCCCGAAAATACGGTGTGCATTCAGCCATGCCTATGCGAATGGCAAAGCAATTATGTCCGAAAGCTATGGTGTTACGCGGTAATTCAGGGATTTATACCAAATATTCAAAATTAGTGACCGATGTAATAAGTGAAGGCGTTCCGCTGTATGAAAAATCATCTATTGACGAGTTTTATATCGATTTGACAGGAG
>PVMS01180707.1_pt1 | contig 11659 bp, 6 predicted proteins | sample 1853461 | NCBI WGS metagenome assembly PVMS01 (sample SAMN08582032, study PRJNA380276) | Marine sediment metagenome, whole genome shotgun sequencing project. | isolation source: ocean sediment barecode stripped | collected 2017
CGATATCCCGGGCTGGCTGGAGCATAAGGCAGCAAATGTAGATGGATTGGGACTGGCAGATGTGGTGTTCCCTGCGTTTCTCTTTATCGTTGGATTATCCATACCCTGGGCCATTGAAGCCAGGATCAATAAAGGACATTCCAGGATCAAGGTAGTGAAACACATTGCTGAGCGATCTGTTGCATTATTGGTGATGGGTGTTTTCATGGTTAACCTCGAAAATATCAATGCTGCTGAGTTGCCAATAAACAAAAACTACTGGCAGATCCTGATGACCCTGGCATTTTTCATGATATGGAACAATTACAGGGGAAAGGTGTTGGGAAGGATTCCGCCCAATGTGATAAAAATTGCAGGATTGTTAATCCTAATTTTCCTGGCAGTAATATACAAGGGTGGTTCGGCCAATAATCCTCAGTGGATGAAACCCCACTGGTGGGGGATCCTGGGACTGATCGGATGGGGCTATTTGGTGAATGCACTGCTATACTTGGGACTGCGTCACCGGCTGGGATGGATGGTGCTGGCGACTCTTGTTTTTTATCTTTTAAATATCAATGAGTTCATTTCACCATTTGAGTTTAATCTGCGGATTGTAGTCAGTGCTTCAAACCATGTCAGCGTTATGACGGGGATGCTTGTCACCATTATCCTTATCAATCTGAGAGAGAAGGAACAGATGAAAAATCTGATCCCTGCCCTGGTGGGATTGTCCTTGCTGTTATTCATCTTTGGGTTCCTTACTAGGCCAATCTGGGGGATCTCTAAAATCCAGGCCACTCCTTCGTGGGCTGCTATCTGTGCAGGTATCAGTATAGCCTGTTTTGTCATTCTACATATAATTGCTGACAGGATGAAGATGACCAAGTGGGCAGACATTATTGCCCCAGCCGGGAATAGTACTTTAACCTGTTATCTGATACCCTATTATGCTTATGCTATATTTGCCCTGGTGAGCTTGCAGTTTCCGGCAATGCTTCTGACCGGTACAGCCGGACTGATAAAATCTTTAGTGTTTTCGCTATTAATTATCCTTATAACCGGATGGCTGGGAAAGATTAAAATCTCTCTAAAAATATAAAGAAATAAGTCTGCTAATATTCGTTTTCTCCCCGTAACATTTGTATACATCTGATCATGCCCCTAGTGTTATGGTAGGTGGTTTTCCAGATATGGCTTTTAGGACGTACCACACTTTCCGGATTGGTATCCAGTCCATGATTGAACCATCCCCTATATTCCTTGTCAATCAAATAGCTGTCTATGTGCTCCCATGATTTCAGGAACTTACCATAGTAATCGTTTGGATCTTCCGGATAAAGCTGGTGCATCATCAGTAATGCATTCAAGCCTTCAATCTGTCCCCACCACGACTTATGATCGTTGAAAATGCTGATCTTTCCCTCATTTAATATACCGGCATCAAAGAATCCACCTGCTTCGTGATCCCAGCCTGATTCCAGGGAATGGTCCACCAGCCTTTTAGCCAGTGTATGTGTCTTTTCATCCTCGCCCATTCCCAGGAAATGGGCTGTTTCAATTAGCAGGTAGGCCGTTTCCACATCGTGGCCGTAGGTAAAATGAGAGGTAAAGCGAAGGATTTCTTCTGACGAATTGTTCATGGTCTCTGGAGTCACCTGTTCCCAGTCCGGGTAAAAATACAGACGGAGGTACCCATCGGGATGTGTGAAGGTATCACGGATGAGGTAAAACATTTCTTCCAGTCTTGTCCGTACAAGCTCATCCGGCCAGATCCTGTAAAGCTCCGTAAACGCTTCCATAATGTGGATTGAACTGTTATAGTCTTTCATCCCCCTGGTCCGGGCATCCCGGACGCCGCTATTATCCTTTCCATTCACAGGATAAGGGGTGCCATCTCGTTCCAAAAATTCAAAATAACCGCCATGCACCGGATCATGAGCATGTTCTTCCATCCATAGAAAAGCCTTTTTGACAAGCTGGAGTGCTTCCTGATCCTGGCTCATTCTGTAATACTGAGACAAACCATATACGGCAAAAGCCTGTCCATAAATGCGCTTTTCGTTCATGCTCCTGGCTTCCGGGGTCCCATCATCCGCACAATATGCATGGAAACCTCCAGATTCCTTATCCCACATATCATCCCTTAAGAACCTGAACCCATGACTGGCATATTCCAGGAATTCCTTTCGTTCAGGATAATGCTCATAAATAAAGGCTGTCGACCAGACATGTCGTGCCTGCTGCACCAGGGCTCTCATCTGAAATCTTTCAGACATCGTCCAGTCCCTTTCAAAGGATGAAATATAACCCCCATTCACTTTGTCAATATTAAGCGGATACCATGGCTCAATAATAAACTCAACCAGACTCTTCTCCAGTGAATCAGCAAGAAGGGCCTGGTCTGAGGAGGCTGTTCCGGAATGGTTTCCGGTACCGCTGCCCGAACCGCATGCTATGGAAATAATTGTAATAAGAATGAAGATTGAAACCGACAGGTGGCTTTTCTTTTTAGTCATTGTATTTAGGATTTATAAACCGTTTATTTTAATATGGGATCGTGTAAATAAGGCTCATGAATATCCACCCAGGGCAGTTCTTCATGTGTCAGAACCCGTTCGCTGTTGTAGAGATCAAGGAAACTCCTGAAGTTACCTCCACGGCCTCCAGGCTCACCCCAGCTCATGAACCAGGTCCATCTGGTCTGCTCTTTCAGTATTTCAAGGGAAGGAGAGGCACCCACTTCTCCCAGGGCTATTGGTTTTTCACCGGCAAGCTCCAGGAGTTGGTCGTAGTTTACCTGGTTGAAGCCTTCTGTATAAACATCAGTGGCAATGATATCCACGTATTCATCCCCCGGGTAATATGTTCCATGAGGGTCTACATTCTCCTTTACTTCATTGGTATTATATACCCACACCAGGTTGTTCAGTCCATGGAAATTTACAAAGCGATCAAACATCATTTGCCATAGTTTTTTATAACCGTCATCTCCTGCCTTCTTACCCCACCAGAACCAATCCCCGTTCATTTCATGATAGGGGCGCCAGAGTACCGGAACTTTTGCATATTTAAGTTGCTTGAGGAACCAGGCGATTACGTCTACCTGTGATTGCCAGCGTTCATTCAGTTCAGTCCCCGGTGTAACCAGATCCCCCCATTCCTGGTCAGTAAGCTCTCCCTGTACCGATTCACGGAAGGAAACAGGCTCATCCTCGGTTGGACGTACCGCATGCCACATGATGGTGATGACAAAGCCTTCCTCATGCCTTCGAATGGCCTCATCAACGATCCGTTGCCGATAATTGATTCCATCCCAGTAGCCCGGGTAACTGAACCCGAAATCCTGCCCAAACAAGGCTGGATAATGCCCGGTCCTTCTGTGGACCACAGATAGCCTGGTAGATCCAATCAGGGGAGCGCAATGCTGTCCTGAAAGGGTATGATTGCCGGAAATGGAATATATATATTTAAGTAATGCAACCGCCTCTTCAGAGGGATTGGGGGTTACTGGTTTTGCAATGCTTTCCTGCGAAAATCCAAATATAGAAATGGACAGAGATAATACTAAGGTTAAGAGGGCTTTGAATTTCATATTAAATGGTAATGTGGGTTATATATCAGGTTTGTAGGATTTTTTGCCTGGATTCTTGGTGGGGATGCTCAAGAGGTATGATCCGCAGGTTACAAACAGGGTTTTCAGATCCTCTCCACCGAATGTGCAATTGGTGATGGTATCCTCCGGGGTTTCCCTGAAAGCAAGCAATTTCCCTTCCGGGGAGATGACATGTATCCCAGGACGTGTATCCAGCGTTTCAGAAGATCCCCTTCTTTTATGAAGTCCGGCTGCCACATATAGGTTCCCTTCTACATCGATGCACATGCCGTCGCCACTTCTGCCAGGGTAAAAGTTGTAAAGCATACGCCGATTGGATATGGAACCATCCTCGTGTAAATCGAAAACCAGGATGTTGCGGTTATGGTTCTCTTCAGCATGGGCCTCAATCAGATATAGGTTCTTTTCATCGGGAGATACGACAATTCCATTTGGCATATGGACTTGAGGTTCCGCAAGTAATTGATGTATTTTACCATCCGGATCAAGCCTGTAGACGGAACGCTTATTTTCCTTCTGAGGATCTGGATTGGATTTTCTCGATGAGAAATATATTCTCCCCCTGGAGTCAAAGTCCAGGTCGTTCAATGACTGCAAATCCTTGCCATTAAATTGACTGGTTATTACCTTAACTTCCCCGGTTTTCATATTGGTCCAGGTCAAGCTTGCCGGCTCGCCTTCACAAGCCATCAAATCTCCATTCATGGTAAATCGCAATCCATTTGTACTGTTAGAGCCTTTCCTGAATACGGAAAGTTCATTTTTCAGCGGATCCCATTTAAGTATCTTTGAAACAGGAATATTGGTAAAATATACATTGCCCTGCCTGTCCACCGCTGGACCCTCTGTAAAAACCTGATCATCATATATCCTGGTGACAACCTCAACCTTACCCAGGTAATTATCAGAATACAGTTTATCATAGACATCAGGAGAGCTGGTGTTTTGGCCGGATGCCAGAACCATAGAAGCCATTAAATGAATGGCTGCTGTGCATGCTTTCTTCAAGAAATGTTGCCTTTTATTCATTATTATTTCCAATAAGTATGAGCTGCGAAAATGTTCGAAGAACCATACCATTTGCACACATTGCAGGTGTTGAAAAACTTCCCTCGCTTAAATCCTGGATCCCCAACAATTGATAGGTAGAACTGGCATTAATGACAGGCACTTTCCCGGCTTTGGTGATGCAATATAGTTTTCCATCAACACAGATTGGAGATCCGAAAAGGTCTCCAGCTGGTCTTTCTTTCCACAACAATTCACCTGTGGCAAGACGTAAACAGGCAACGGTCCCATTGTCCATAAATAGAAATAGCAGCTCGTTTACGACGATCGGAGTAGGTACGTACGGGGATAAATTGTTCGGTAAGGAATAACGTGCTGAGTCAGCAGCCTGATTGGTATTGGGATCCAGCTCTATAACAAATGTTTCACCCTTACGGCCAATGATTATTAGTCCATCGGAATAGACAGGAGATGCCACAACCCTTGCTGATAACATATCCTTTCGTTCCCACAAAACCTGTCCTGTCTCCGGGTCGACGCCCGTAAGACCGTGAGCCTGGCTGCCAAAGATCAATTGTTTAGCCCCTTTGCCTGCTTTCACCAGGATAGGCGTGGCAAATGAATTGGCCTCAGCTGATTCTCGTTCCAGCTCCCAGGCGGTTTTACCTGTACGTTTGTCCACGGCAACCCATGAGCTGTTTAGCAAACTGCCTTCCTCCTGTTCGCGGGTGAACACAACATATTTATCTGTGAGCATAAGAGAACTCCCTCCTCCATGCCTGGACTCTATCCCACCATATGCTGCCTGCCACTGCTGGTTCCCGGAATGATCCAAAGCAGTTAATTCTGTTTTTTCTTTGCTGTACCATATGGCATAAACCTGTGTCTCATCAACCGCTGGTGTAGCCGCATCAAGTTTGTTGTTGTTGTGCAGTGATAGATCGGTCACAGTAAATTCTTTTTGCCAGAGAATCTTTCCGTCCTGCTCATCCACTGCCATCAAATAACCTATGTCTTTCTCATCATCCGCACTGGTAACAAAGATCTTATTTTCCCAGACAACAGGCGAGGCATTTCCAATTCCCGGCAGTATAATTCTCCATTGAAAGCCTGATGAATCCCATGTGACCGGAGCACTTCCATTTGCATCACTTCCCTGGCCATCTGAGCCTCTGAATCTGGTCCATTGATGAATCTGGGACTCTGAGACTGAGCAGCCTATAAGTAAAAATAGTGAGCAGAATATTAGAGATTTTCTTGAAATTTTCATTGCGTCCTTTATTCCTGTCATATGTTCAGCTTGATGAAATATACAATAAATAAACTAAAATAACTGTGCCTTTCCAAGATGATCATTGTAGTTTTCCGGAATGTTGATGCACATCATTGTAACATACTCTAACAAACGGTATAGATCCGCACACCAAGCTCCAAATTGTATTGTATATTTTGCTTAATAGCATATTGTTTCGTATATTTACGACACGTTATTATACGACACGTAATTTTACGGCATCAATTAAGTGTTAGCATTATGAAACAGCAAGTGAAGAATCCTTTTCAATATGGTGTAGTAGTTGATGATTCAGCCTTTTGCAATAGAAAAGAAGAATTAACTTACCTTAAAACTCAGATAAAAAACGGCTATTCTACTTGGCTGTTCTCACCGAGACGATTTGGCAAAACATCCCTGGTTGAGAAAGTTTTCAGGGAGATGGTTAATACAAGATGTATTTATGTTGACCTATATAACATCAAGTCTAAAGATGATTTTTGCAAAAAGTATTCTAAAGTAATAGCTGAAGCACTTTTTAATTGGAAGGATGATATAAAGAAGCTAACCAAAAACCTTTCAACTGCCTTCAGAAACTTGTCTCCCAAAGTATCATTTGATGAATTTGGAAATCCGAGTTTCTCAATAAATATTCATAACGTGGACAAACAGGAAGATATTGAAACTATACTGGAAGTCCCATACATGGTTTCATTGAAATCTTCAAAAAGAATTTGTATTGCTTTTGACGAATTTCAGGAGATAAAAAGAATAGACCCTTTTTTATTGCATTGGATGAGGTCCTCTTTTCAAAGACATACTGATATTTCATACATTTTTTTAGGAAGCAAACAGTCATTGATGGAGGACATTTTCACATCAATGCATTCACCATTCTATGAGTTTGCCGCAAAAATGAACTTATCAGCAATTAGCAAGGATGATTTACACAATTTTATTGAAAGGAAATTCAAAAAAAGTGATCTTCCTATTAGTAAACAGGCGATTGACAAAATCCTTGAGAAATCTGAATGTCAGCCACATTTCACTCAATATTTTGCTTCAGTGGTATTTGATCTCATAAAAGCAGGAATAGACCAGAATGACGAAAGTTTTCCAGTTTTGTGGATGAAAAACATCCTCCTCCCGCAAACAGATGTTTTTCAAGATATCTATGATCAATTAACAAATTCCCAGAGAGCAACCCTTCAGGCAATTGCAAGGTTAACTAATCAGGGCATTTATTCAATAGAATCAAGAAATATGTATGGCCTTCCTGTGAGCTCCTCTTTGAATGAGGTTTTGAAAGCGTTACAAAGGAGGGGATTGATTTACAAGACAGTGGATAGTTATAAAATCACTAATCCGATATTCAAAGAATGGTTGATTAGCTTAAACTAAATTCAAGACTTATTCATACCTCAGTGCATCAACAGGGTTTCTTCTTGCTGCTTTCAATGTTTGAAACCCGGTAGTTACTATAATGATTACAAGAATTATAAATGCTGCAAAGAATGGGACCCAAACCGGTGGGGAAATTTTAAAGTTTCCGGGGAGAGCACTATAAGCAAAATATGCCAACGGCAAAGCAATGATCAGCGAGATGCCAAGCAACAAAAAGTAGTCACGGTTTAGAAGCAGAAAAAGAGATTGAATGGAGCTTCCATTTATTTTTCGGATACCGATCTCTTTTGTTCGCCGTGATATTGAATAAGAAACCATACTTAACAGCGCTATGATGGCTAAAAGGATAATGAAAACAGAAAAAAAGCTAATTGATTTCTTTATCGTTTGATAAATTTTAAAACTGCTTTCGTTCGTGATGGCTGATTCAATACTATTAAATTCGAAAGGATCGTTGGGAAAAATGGCGTTAAATTCATTGCTTAGAATTTGTCGTACCTTTTCAATATTTCCATTTGAATAGCGAACAGCAAATGTTAAATGACCGGTCATTTTGTCATCAGATAATAGCAATACGGCTGGATCTATTCGGTTGTGCATGTCAGACAAATGATAATCATTAACCACACCAATAATGGTCCATTTTTTATCGTTAATTTTTTTCCCAATGGGATTATCCCAGCCAAAACTGCGGAGTGCTGCTTCATTAATGATGCATGATTTTTTTAAATCGGCTGGGAAATCTTTGGAGAAATCCCTGCCCAGTATAATTTCTAAATCCATATTTTCAACAAAATCATAAGTAACCCAATTTGGACGATAAAGTATTTTATCTTCGGGCTGTCCTCCTTCCCAGTTCAACATACCTCCATTCATGTTTACAAAAGGTAATGTTGAGGACATAGAAGCATCAATTATTTCTGAATTTTGAATCAACCTGCCTCTGAGTTGGTCAAAATTGCGACTGGTTTGTTCCGTAGAAAGTTTAGTATACAAAAGATTATCTCTATCAAAACCCAGATCCATCTTGAGCATATGATTAATCTGCGCAACAAAAAATAGTGTGAGACAAATCAGGAATATGGAAATGGTGAACTGCAGGGTAACAAGGACTTTCCTTATATCGAATTTTGAACCTGCCGTTGAGAATGCCCCTTCTTTAACAAGTTTTACAACGTTACGCGATGAGATTACTTTTGCCGGGTAGATGCCAGATACAAGGCCGATAAAAATTGAAGCCAGTATGAGCAAAGAAATAATTTTCCAATCGTTGGCGAGATCCAGGGTGATGTTGGAATTCACAAAAGTGTTATACAGGGGAAGCAATTGTTTAACTGCTACCAGGGCAATCACGGAAGCAGTAATGGTTAAAAACAGCGTTTCGCTTTGCAATTGGGTAATTAAAGAAAACTTTTCTGCTCCCGATATTTTTCGAATGGCAACTTCTTTTCCCCTTTTAGAAGCAGTGGCGATGGTATAATTCACATAATTTAATGCCGACATCGTTAAAATAAAAAGACCGATTATGCCAAAAATGGCCAGCATAATGTAATAATCTTTTTGTCCATTAAAACTTAGATATACTTTTGAAAGTGGACAAAGCTGAAGTTCTTCAAACTCCCGGCCTTCAAATTCAGCGTACACATGTTTAATTTTGATTTCTGTGTCTGCCAGATTGACTCCCGGTTTTAACAATGCATAGGTCATAAAATTACCTGCCCAACTCTCATCTCTCACAATATTTTCAGTGTTTTTTAAGGTTGAAAAGGAGAGGATATAGGAGGGATGAACTGTTGAATTCTTAGGTAAATCTTCATATACACCTGTTACTTTAAAATCCAACTTCTTTTCATACATTACGATTTGTCCCAATGCCTTTTCATCCCCGAATAATTTCTCAGCCATGGACCTGGAAAGTAAAATTGAGAAGGGTTCAGTTAATGAATTTCGCTGATCGCCTTCAATAACTTGCTAGGTGAAAACATCCAGAAAATTGTGATCAGCAACAATACCGGTTTTATCGTAAACCTGGTTTTTAATGGTCCTGGAAAGGTATTTCCCCCCTTCCTCCCGGATGGTGGTAACTTTTTTAAATTCAGGAAAAACTTCAAGCAAGGAGGCCGTTATCGAGTGGGAATGAGGAGAAATATCACTGCCATCCTGCGCAAATGCCACTCTTGAATAGTAGCGCTGTACCCGATATATATGATCGTAATTATGGTGTGATTTATCCCAGTTAAATTCGTATCTGATATAAAGGGTAACAACCATAAATCCCACAAAACCAACAGCGAGACCTAGTATACTAACCGCTGAAAATGATCTGTTTTTCAGCAAGTTCTGCAGGGCTATTCTCCAGTCTGATATATTCATCTTCGGTTTTTAGATTTGATGTATTCGATCAGTTCAAGACCTATTCATACCTTAGTGCATCAACAGGATTTCTTGCGGCTGTTTTCCAGCTTTGCCAGCTTACTGTGAGCAATGCAATTCCCATGGCCAGAATCCCTGCCAGAAGAAAAATCCACCAGCTTAATGTGGTTTTGTAAGCAAAGTTCTCAAGCCATTTATTCATCAAAAACCAGGCTGCAGGAGATGCAACTATAAATGCCAGCAATACCCATTTGATGAAATCTTTGTTCAGCATAAGCAGGATTTCTCCTATATTGGCGCCGTTTACCCTTCGTATTCCTATTTCTTTTCTGCGCTGTTCAGTTGCACTGATAACCAACCCAAATAATCCGAGGCAAGAAATAAAAATAGCGAAGATGGAGCCGTAGCGGAATATCTTTTCAAAAACCATTTCCATCTTATACAGGCTCTCCACATGCTCATCGATAAAAGTAAAATTGAATGGGAAGCTAGGGGAAACTTCCACCCAGCTTGTTTTAACCTGGTCCAATGTTTCCCGGATAGAATTAAAATCACCTGCAGCCAGTTTTACATTCACACTGAACAGGCTTTCGTCTTCACAGAAAATAACCAAGGGTTTTATCTGGTTATGCAAGGACTGAAAATTAAAATCTTTTACAATACCGACTATCTTATTGGTTACTCCCCGCTTTTGAAAATAAGCATCCATGGGGTTCTCAAGGCCAAACTCTTTGACAGCTGCTTCGTTTAAAATGGCAGTGCCAATATCGCTTTGCAGATCTGAGAATTTTCTCCCCTCGACAATTTCAAGTCCCATCATATCAATATAAGAAGCATCAGCGTTTTCACAGGCAAACAACACTTCGGTCTCAACGCCATTGTATACCAAGGGCCTACCCCAGTTTTCCTGAATATTCCCTGGATACCACCTGGAAAAAGATACGGCTTCAACACCTGGGATTTCATATAATTTATCCTTGAAGATTTCAAATTTTACCTCCGGCGAAGTTTGAATATTGATCACATTTTCGGCATTGAATCCCATGTCAATATTCCTTACATGCGACAATTGACGTGTTACAGTTAATGTACAAATAATCAGAGCAATGGAAATAATGAATTGAAATACGATCAACCCACGTTTCAGATTAATCCCCTGGTAATGGCTTTTTGATTTGCCTGTTAATAATGAAATAGGCCTGAATTTAGATAAAGCCATTGCCGGAATCACTCCGGCTATAAATCCTATTACAATGGCAGCACCTATTGAGACCAGCCAGAATTGTACGGATGAAACCGGGATCTCTGGCAATTTAATAACTGACAGGCTGTTTATCGATGGGGTTATCAACCAGGCCAGGATCAGGCCAATAAACATGGCTATAAAACTGATTAAAACCGATTCGCTTAAAAACTGTCTAACAAGCTGATGTGGTTCTACCCCAACCATTTTTTTGAGTCCGACTTCTGTTAACCGTTTGGAAGATCCTGCCATGGAAAGGTTGATATAATTGATTGTCGCAATAATAAGAATCAACAGGGCAATGGAACCAAGTGTGTAAATAAGCTTAAGGTTTCCATGCTTAAAATCGTCACGGATGGTGGAAAAAAAGACTTCACTGTAGGGAAGCAGTGAAAACTCACTGTGAAATTCCTCGGGTATGAATGGCCTGAGATCTTTACTCATTTTTGCCGCCAGTATCCCAGGATCCTGACCTTTTTCAAGTTGGGCGTAATTTTGAACATTCTGGCAGTTCCAGTCGCAACCCTCCATCCATGGCATCATCTTTCTGGCTGTAATAAAAGAGACTGCAGCTTTGAACTGCAAATTGGAATTGTCGGGAAAATCCTTTATTATCGCCTTAACTTCCACCGGGCTTTCACCCAGGTAAAATTTATTGCCTTTCAGGGATAAAACCTTTCCTATCGGATCTTTATCGCCAAACAGCAGCTTTGATTCGCTTTCCGTAAGGATGATTGCCTGGGGCCCTGACAGGGCATTAATC